>Ga0163110_10000024_pt1 | contig 76851 bp, 60 predicted proteins | sample CRUFie1St17metaG_FD_108703 | JGI IMG/M metagenome (GOLD analysis project Ga0163110, IMG submission 108703) | Marine microbial communities from the Costa Rica Dome - CRUD Field 142mm St17 metaG | ecosystem: Environmental > Aquatic > Marine > Oceanic > Photic zone | place: Costa Rica: the Eastern...
CGCCCGAACGTCGACTACCGCCGCCCGAACGTCGACTACCGCCGCCCGAACGTCGACTACCGCCACCCGAACGTCGATTACCGCTGCCACTTGAGCGACGACCGCCTCCTGATGTTCTTCCGGATGTTATTCTCCTTGATATTCTTCTGCTTCTTCTACGATGGAACCATGGTCTCCTGTGCCAAGGCACTCCGTAATATGTGCCTCCAAATATCGCTCCGCCGCTGTGGTGGTGGTGAATATGTACACTTCCATCTGAATCCTCATATTGTTCATTATTCCCATCAAAGTACATGAATATTAATAAAATTATGAGAATAGGAAGTAAACAACAGAACCCTAGGAACGCAAAAAAAGCCCCAGTGTCACTAGGAGGCTCAAGTTGGCTAATATCATTATTATCAAATTTGTACCAAACCTCTACACTAGAATTTAGTGGTAATGTCTCATTTTCAACTATCTCTAAACAGTAGTCTCCCCAATTCCCTAAGAAATAATCATTATGTTGACCGAAATAAATGGCCTCATTTATTGAGTAATTATAGTAAACATCTGCACCGCAATCATAAGAATATGTGTAAATACAATCATAATATTCGTCATAATACTCGTCATACAAACAATCCTCATATTCTATCTCGTCTTCCCACCATTCCGTACCTTCCAAAACAACTCCATTTGTGGTCCCCCAAACTTCATCCACTGACGGAGTTAAGGCTGAGGTTGCTATTGATACTATGAATCCAAGTAAAACAACAATTGCTAAGATTAGATAGCCCGGATCGTCGGTCATCCAATCAAAAGTTCCGTTACTTGAGTTTACTCTTGGTGCTGGATTAATGGATTTTTCAGTTTCAGCTTCAAGTTTTTGTCCCTTTAGTTTAGCCAAATCGAGTTCGTGTTGAGCTTGTGCTTTTTCTTCATCTCTCCTTATCTTCATCATCTCTGTATGATTCATCATTTCTTCAATAGTTTCTTTTGAAGACTCTTTCTCTTCTGGTTTACCCCACCATTTGTCATCACTCATGATTACCGCCTGTAAGTTGCTAGCAGATTTAATTATTCATATTAACGGAATATTCATACATTTATTTGTTGTAAAATAGATATTTTCCGTTTTTATACAAGACGCTTCCAGATTCAATATGTCCTTTTAAATGGGATAAAGTCTGATCAATCTTTAGTTTAGGATGAGCTTTAGGGGTGTCACGGTATGCTTCTTCAGCTATTGAATTTAAGTCTTTTAGGTTATTCTTCACCGCATCAAGTACCAATTGATGCCTATTACTTCGATGCTCGATATACCTGTTCAATAATTTTTCAGGATTTGCCGAAAACGGACCATGACCAGGAAATAAAAGAGGGGGTTTAAGTTGTTTCATTCTTCGTAATCCTTCTAGATATTTGTTCATATCTCCATCACTTGATGGGACAAGAATTGTACCGATAACGGAAACATTATCCCCGCAGATTATCCCTGCATCTCCAACTAAACAGATGTGCCCCGGACAATGGCCCGGGGTTTCCATTACACTCCAACATATACTGGATTTGTCATCGTTAATCATGAATGAGTCATTTTCCTCTAGGATTTTATACTGGTCTAACTTTGGTATAGAATCTAAGGTCTCCTCACTAGCCCAAATAGGTGCTTTATACAATTTATTAATCTCTCCTAAATCACCGATATGATCTTGATGTTTGTGGGTAAAGATTGTGCACTTGATTTCACTCCCGGAAAGAAGAATTTCTTCTACTTTATTTGATAGGATCTTTAATGCTTCTTCAGTTTTAGCTGCGGGATCAATTATCACTCTATCTCCTCCTGGAACCCCAAGGACGTAACAGTTTGTATGAGTTGCCGGAGGAAGGGTTTGAGTAGGCAGTGGTATGCATTCCACTCCTGGCGCAAATTCCAATATGTGGTATCCTTCTGAAGGAATTTTTGATAATTCATCAAAAGCAGATATTAAATCTCCTTTTTTGCGAATTGCTTTGCAAATATCTCTAATTAAGGTCACTTGAGGCGGTGGCAATCTGACCTCATGATTTAGCCACGATCGGAGTAACTCACTGGGTTTCCACCACTTGTATTCATCAAACTCTGATATGCCTTTAGGAAACCTTGGTTCGATTTTTGAGGCGCCAATAGAAAGATGATGGAAGGTATTAGTGAATCGTATTGGTGCGAACGGGGGCATTGTCCTAACAGCGATAATTTGAGAATTGAAATTATTTATCTTTAATTTTCCTTGTTTGACAAAATTCCCCCAATATTTTTTATTTTCACAAATTTTTTCTTGAATTTCTTCATCAACTACTTCTAGAGAACCACTTCCGTCAGGTGAAAACCCTATTTCTTCAACAAGTTCCCTAAGTAAAGTAATACTCATGACAGGGTCTTGAGTATTTGCCAACCATTCTGGATTTTCTGCCGAGAGTTCCCTATCCGTTCTACTAACCCCTCCTCCGGGAAATGCCCAAAAGTCGGGGAAAGAAGGAACCTCTGAAACTCTGTGACATAACAATATTTCACCGATATTTTCATTCATTCTACTCACTATCAGTGACGCTGAGAGTCTTGGTTTTGCCACATTAGCTGATGGTAATTGAACGCCCTCTGGTAATTCGTCCATAGCCACTCGAAGAGGTTGATGATTTCAAACCAGCCTGTCGAATGACTCAAGTCTAGCGTGTCAATCCAGGGCCATGATTGAGTACGTGCCCATCAGTCATAGGGACAATGGAAATGAAACAAAAGTCTCTGAAATATTAATGCCAAGATTTGGATTAGGCGTTTGGCAAATGAACGATGAAGAATGTGTGTCATCAATTCTTCATGCATTAAAAAATGGATATCGGTTAATTGATACCGCTACCTCATATGGCAATGAAAATGCAGTGGGGCAAGCAATTAGAGAATCAGGAATACCAAGAAATGAAATTTTTATTGTAACCAAACTAAGAAGAGTTCATGCCACAGGTTATGAGGAAACCATATTCCAGTGCCGAGAAAGTTTAAGACGGCTTGATCTGGACTATGTTGACTTATATCTTGTACATGCTCCCCCAGAGGATACATCCGTACGAGGAGAAGTTTGGAAAGCTATGGAAGAATGTTTAAAATCAGGTTTGACGAGATCGATAGGTGTATCGAATTACGGAGTCAGTCATCTTAATGATATGCTTGAATATGCAAAGATCTTACCCTCAGTGAACCAAATTGAAGTTCATCCATGGTTGCAGCGAAAAAAATTAAGGAAGGCCAATGAAGCAATTGGAGCCATAACAATGGGGTACTCACCACTTGCTAGAGGACATAAAGTAGAAGATTCATTATTATCATCAATTGCTCAAAAAATTGGTTGTACTCCTGCACAAGCTGCAATAAAATGGGTTTATGACACCGGTTGTATCACAATCCCCAAATCGAGTAACCCTGAACATATTATTGAAAATATGGAATCTCTGAACATAGATATTTCGGATTTTAGTGAATCTTTTTCTTTACTTGATGAATCATATATTTCAGGATGGAACCCAACAATTGAACCATGAGTGATACTATGAAGGAACCAGAATCTATTGAAGAAGAGTTGGAAATTATAGCAGCTGCATTGGAGGCAGGAATTGACCCCTTTCCTCCAAGAAAAGAATCTAAGCCATGGGGTAGAATTGCTCTTGGATGGTTTATGGTTATCATAATTGTAAGTTGGGTCTCTGAGATTTTATACCGTTCTTTGTGAATATATTGTGGCAATGGCTTAGCAAGTGTAATATTGCTTCACTTTATGGAAGGATTATGGCTAGACTAGAAGTTGGCGATGAAGCTCCAAATTTCATTTTACCCGCTATTGACGGCTCATCATTTGATATGGCGCAACAAAGAGGAAAGCGTGTAATTCTGACATTTTTCAGATTTTCTTCTTGCCCATTCTGTAATATTAGGATAAATCGAATATTGAACCGTTGGGAAGAATTTGATGACAACGTAGTTATGGTCGGCGTATTTGATTCAAAGATCGAGCAATTAAAGAAAAGTATGAAACGACATAATCCCCCATTTGCTGTAGTTGCCGATGAAACTTATGAAAACTTCCTGAAGAATGATGTAGAAAAATCATTTTTTAGGTTTATTTCATCCCCTATAAAAGCTCCATTGACAATGTTAGAAGCAACATTTAGAGGTTATTTCCCTTTAACCATGTCAATCTCAAAACTATCAACGATACCTGTTGATATTCTAATAGATGAGAAGGGTAAAGTAGTCAAAGCGCATTATTGTAAAGATACAGTCGATCACCTTTCAATAGATGAATTAGTTTCCTTTTCTAAGGGAGAATAGGATATTTGTTCAACCCAAATAGAACACTAACATGCACATCACTAACATCAACGTAGCCGGAGTGGCCCTACTTAGAGGGTCGTTCCTTGTCTTGAGATGACAAATCAACGCACCAGCCATCAGACTTCCCATTCCAATTACAGCATACTGAACTAGTTGAGTGTACCAAATTCCTGCGATCAGCATTAGTGCCAGTGTCAGCTTTGTGGCACCAACCGCATAAACTGACCATCTAGGCAATCCATAAACTTCGAATTCTTCAAAAATATTCTTCGCATTCCCTGCTCGGTACTTTGTATCAAGATTTGGTCTAAATATCCAAACTGCAAATATTATTGAAGCAATGAGGACCTGAAGTGCAATGACCACCATTTCAATCACAACTGACACTTAGCAATTCTCTGTATATACTTTTGGAATCGCAAATCTGATTTGATGATTTTGTAATTTAAAAGGTGAATAAAAAAGCAAATGATTCTATGTAATAACCCCCACAGCAACTCATGAGTCGATTGTGGGTCATCGTAGTTTTGACTTCATTAGTCTCAATGTCAGCAACTCCAATCGTTACGGCACAAGTCGGCCAACCCGATATAATTCAGGAACATTGGTATCACTCCTACTCCACTCTTACTCTCGACTTGAACGAATGGGCCGATGATTACCCTGAAATCGTTGTTTTGTTATCGATAGGACAAACGGAGCTCGGTAGGGAACTCTGGATGCTTCAAATTTCAGATTGGAGCCGTGAAACCAAACCAGATGGTACAAAAAAAGAAGTCGCCTATATTGATGGGGGCCATCATGGAAATGAACATTTGGGCACCGAACTAGCTTTCCTTACAGCTGAGTTCTACATTGAAGGATGGGGTAATGGGGATCAAGAAGTAATCCAGATATTGGAAACCACTGAATTACACATATTGATCATGTTAAATGCTGATGGAAATGATTTTGACACAAGGTGGAACGTAAATCAAGTTGATTTAAACAGGAATTACGATCATTACTGGAATACTTGTGATTCAACACAACCCGGAAGTAGTGCATTTAGCGAATCAGAAACACTCGCCAATTCTATTTACATGAATGAAGTTGTCTCTGATGCCGATCTTTACATAACAATGCATACCGGTGTTTGGATTATGCTCTATCCATGGGGGAAATGGCCCGAACAACCTTCAGATTGGGAATTATTTCATCGTATTCGAGATGACGTAAACAAAAATATTTCTGAAATTCCAATCCGTAATGCGAATCAAGGCCTTTATCCAAATTGTGGAACTAGCCGCGATTACGGTTATGGTGTGATGGGTTTTCCAACATTCACTTTCGAAACTGATGATGAGCAATTTCTTTTGGGTACTGTAGAAGCTCTATCGGATAGACTAGGTGAAGAATTAGATGTAATGAGGTACTTGATTCATAACATCTGGTATTGGCGTGCAAGACTAGTGGTTGAAAATTTTGAAATCAAAAATCAACAAATCATAATAGATATTTCTAACAATGGCCATGCAAGTACTTCAAACGCATCTCTGCACTATTCTGATTCGAATGGCAACCTTTTATGGCATTCAGAAAATTTTGGTGTCAACGCTACAAATCAATCGAAAATCGTATTTGATTCTTCCAATCTTACCGTAGTGGGTGACGGAGTGTGGACTGTACATTATCAAAAGAGAGTCATCGACTCGTCAACATGGGTTGAAGAAGTTATTAATCAATCATCAATCAAAGTGATGCCAGAAAATGAAGGATTTCTCCCTGCTCCTTCGATCTCCATATATCTTATTTCAATAATTGTAGCGGCATTGTCCAGAAAGAAATTACAACCTAATAATTAGATTGAATATTGGTAGTCCCTCCCGGATTCGAACCAGGGTCGTGGGATCCAGAACCCCACATGATGGACCACTACACTAAGGGACTGATAGTACTCGGACAAGTACTGTGTATTTCAAGAAAACCTAACAAACCTAGATAATTAATTGGCTCTGAATCCTGAATTTACTATTTCTAAGCTATCTTTGCTTGGCCTCAATTGTTCATCTGGGAGTTCCATTAATGGTGTATCTGTTAATCCAAGTGTTTCTGTAGCTGTTTTCATATCAGGGTTATAATAGAGTAGACCAGTGACATGTCTTCCATCTTTGTCAGCTTCATGAATAGCTTTCAGCGCTTCAACAGCGTCATTCGGATTGTGTTCACTTCCTACGGTTTCTAGTCTAAGGGTGGATCCATCGAATAAACTGATTTCTTTGAATTGGCCTGCAGGTACTTCTACAGATTCAATTGGTGAAAAATGAGGGATGTAATCTACAATATGCAATACTTCATCATTTGCTTTAACATAGTTGTAAGACCTATATGACTCGTCATTGTTAGCAAATGTTACACACGGTGAAATTACATCGATAATTGCCATTCCTTTGTGACTCATTGCAGCTCTAATTAACGCAGTCAATTGCTTTTTGCTACCTGAGAAAGATTTTGCTACAAAACTACATCCTAAGTTTATCGCCATTGCACACAAATCAATCGGGGCTTGCTGGTTTGCAGCACCTTTTTTCTTTTTCGACCCCTTTTCCACTGTAGCACTGTATTGACCTTTTGTCAAACCATAAACTCCATTATTTTCGATAATGTAAACCATATTCAGATTTCTTCGAATGGCATGAATAAACTGTCCAATTCCTATACTCGCCGTATCTCCATCTCCTGAAACTGCCAAGAATGTTAAATCTTTATTTACCATATTTGCGCCAGTTGTAACCGATGGCATTCTTCCGTGAACTGTGTTAAAACCATGACTTTTTCCTAGGAAATACGCAGGTGTTTTAGACGAACAACCGATCCCACTCATCTTCGCTATACCTTCTGGTTTCACTCCATTTTCCCATGCAGCTTGTATGATGACATTTGATATTTGATCGTGTCCGCATCCAGGGCACAAGGATGATTTTCCACCTTTATATTCGGACTTTTCTAAGTCTATCACATTTAATTTTAGGATACTCATCAAAATACCTCCTTCAATGTGTCAATAATCATATCTGTATACACCTTTGCTCTCGGTGGCATCCCATCACTATACGCGACGCTGTAGACTTTATTTAGTAGATGTACAGGCAATTCTCTTCTAAGAATTCCAAATAGTTGACCATCTCTATTTATGTCTAATACTATTGTTGTTTCATGTTCTTCTATGAATGTTTGGACATCTGAGTGATAAGGCAGTGCTCGAACACGGCATGTGCTAACCTTAAGTCCAGTTTCTTCGAGCATATCATCAATCTCCACAATTGTATTTTCCATAGAACCATAAAAGATAATTCCTAATTTTTTCTCCTTTTCCTTCCTTATCACAGGTGCTGGGAGAAAATCTCTAGCTCCATCTATTTTTTCTCTCAGCCTTTTCATGGTCGCATGATAGACCTGAGGGTCCTCAGAATATACCCCTTCTTCATCGTGACCTGTTCCTCGGTAAAGGATTGGATCTAAACCGCTTCCTGGAAGTGTTCTGTAAGCGACACCATCGCCATCTACGTCTCTGTAACGGCCGTAATTTTCGATCGCGTCCATTTGTTCTTGGCTCCTGATCACTTTCCCTCTGTCCATAGGAATATCTGGGTATTCGAAACCAGCAGTGCTCCATCTGTTCATACCTAAATCTAGGTCGCCAAATCCAAAGACCATTGTTTGAAATCTGTCTGCATAATCAAATGCTCTCCACCCAAACTCGAAGCACTCATCTACAGTTCCGGGAATCAGAACTATATGTTGGGTGTCTCCATGGCTTGCTTCGTAAAGCATTGATAGGTCCCCTTGTTGGGTTCTTGTTGGTAAACCCGTTGATGGGCCCGTTCTGTTTACATCCCAAATAACTCCAGGCACCTCAGCAAAGTAGAACAAACCAATAAACTCTGACATCAATGAAATGCCCGGTCCACTGGTACAAGTCATCCCTCTTCCCCCAGCCCAGCCGGCTCCTAGAACCATTCCAGCCGCAGCTAACTCATCTTCTGCTTGCACAACTGCGCATGTAGTTCCTCCATCTTCACCCTGTCTGAGTTTCGGTAGCCATCCAATTATTGATTCTGCAATCGAAGAAGAAGGCGTGATTGGATACCAGGATAGCATATTTATTCCTCCATATATAGCGCCGAGAGCGGTAGCCTCGTTTCCTTCAATTAGGAATGTGTCTGGGTTTTTTTCCCTGGCTTCGACAACAAACTCAGATTCATATTCCCAATTCTCTTTTGCATACTCTCTTCCTTCAGAAATAGCCTGCATATTCCATTCAATAGCTTTCTCTTTTCCTCCAAATTGTTGAGAGATAGCTTTCCTTATTGCTTCCTCATCAATTTTCAAAAGATATGCAAGTGCTCCGACATAATACATATTCGCCATGAGTTTTGCCATTTTAGGGCTAATCTTTCTAGCCATTTTGGTCATTGGCATTCCAAGAACAATACAGTCATCTCTCTCTACAGGTAATTTCGCGTCTTCATTGTAAACTATTACAGTTCCAGGATCTAAACTATCCAAATCTTTTTGCCATGTATCTTTATTCATCATCACCTGTATGTGCGTGTAGTCTCCTGGTGCTTGATATCCTGCATCACTCGCCCTAATGATGAACCAAGTTGGTAAACCAGAGATGTTACTTGGGAATAAATTTTTACCACTAACTGGAACCCCCATTTCGTACATTGAGTGTAAAATTACTAAGTTTGCGGACTGTGAACCGGTTCCATTCGCTGTCGCTATGTTGATTGTAAAATCATTAACTCTTAGGTCCATTATTTCACATCCTCCTTCGGTACCATAGCCCCTAGGGTGGTCAAGTAATCTTACTGCCGTAGAGAACTAGTATTATGTATTGCCTTTCAACAATCCGAAATTTTCATCTAAACTTCTTCCGTTGTAGTTTTTTATTAGGTGGTCTTCCGAGGCCCATGCCTGTATCCGAAAAACTGCAAAGAGCTTGGGATGAAGCAAAGAATTCTATAGCAAGTCAGGACCACCTAGAAAAAGCGTTAGAGACACTTCGTTCAGTCGCTTGGGATAATTGTGAAAACGATGTACAGAGAGCCAAAACATTGTCCTTAGCAGCAGACCTTTACGTGATAAAAGCTAATGCTGAAAAAACTTCAAGAAAAACAAATTTAAAACAGGCATACAAGAATTATTCTAATGCATTGAAACTGGACCCTAAGTCGAAAGAAACCCTGCGTGAAAGAGGTAAGTTAATTTCCATAATGGACCAAGAAGGAATATCTACTGGAACGACTTTCCAAGTTCTGGACAATGGTAGTCCGACACCGATGGGATTACTTGTGCTGTTAGTAGCTTGTATTCTCTTACTATCGTCGGTTAAGGTATTATCCGACTTTGTAAACGAAGAGGAGTCAGTCTCTGGCTCACAAGCAACTATGCAGATTTCATATGTACCTCAGGGATTGGATGAATCGAGCAGAACGACCGCAACCGTGGTAATTGATTTGTACTCTTCCCAAGCTCCCGATCATGTTGAAAATTTCATTGCTCACTCCGTGAATGATAATTACAAGTCAACCATATTTCACAGAATAATAGATGGTTTTATGATTCAAGGTGGTGATTTTGAGACTGGAACAGGAAGCGGTGGTTATGCTTACAATTGGTATGGTTATTGCAATGGAAATTCTGAGACGAGTTCAAATAATTGTGAAAGAACTTCTTGGACTGTCGGAGACGAAGCAGATAACGGTCTTGTTCACGAACCCGGAGTTATATCGATGGCAAAAACCAGCAATCCGAATACGGGGGGCAGTCAATTCTTCATTGTTCCAGAGGACAGCACTCCATCTCACTTAGATGGGCAACACACTGTTTTCGGTAAGGTTTCAAGCGGTTTAAGTTCGGTAACAGCAATCAGTGATGTTGAAACAGGTGACAATGATAGGCCTATCTATGAAGTCCGTTTACTTTCTGTAAACATATCTTAACTTAACTCAAAATAAGAAGGTTATTGTTAGGCATATTCTTGTGCTTTACCATGGCCGGTGTAAACATGGTTGCTGATGATATGTTCTCTGCGAAGTCTGGGTTCACAACATATTCAGGTGATACCGGGTTTTTTATGTCCTTGAAGACGCTTGAAGAGCAAGGCCTATGTAGACTAGATGAACTACCATTTTCAATTAGAATTTTACTCGAATCTGCACTCAGGAAATGTGATGGTTTTTTAGTTACTAAAGAAGACGTAAAGAGAATAGCTTCTTGGACTCCTACTATGCAACCAGAAGAAATTCCTTTTAATCCAAGTAGGGTAATTCTACAAGATTTCACTGGCGTACCAGCGGTTGTTGACATAGCCGCACTTAGAGATGCAATGGTTGCTCTGGAAGGCGACCCAGAGAAAGTAAATCCTCAAGTTCCGGTGGATTTAGTCATTGATCATTCAGTTCAAGTTGACATTTCTGGTTTATTCCCCGACGCTAGAGAGCGCAATTTGGAGATTGAGTATCAACGTAATATGGAGAGGTATAAATTTTTAAAATGGGGTCAAATGAATCTAGACAATTTTAGAGCAGTCCCTCCCGGAAGAGGTATCGTTCATCAGGTAAACCTTGAGTGGATTGCAAATGTTGCTCGACTAGAAAATGACTTGTGGATTCCTGACTCACTTGTCGGTACAGATTCTCATACGACAATGATAAATGGACTCGGTGTCCTTGGTTGGGGTGTTGGTGGGATTGAAGCAGAAGCTGTAATGCTTGGTCAACCGATTTACATGCTATTGCCAGAAGTCGTAGGGTTCGAGTTAATTGGAAACTTACGTGCAGGAGTTACAGCGACAGATATGACTCTTCGAATTGTCGAACTTTTAAGGGAACATGGAGTAGTATCTAAATTTGTTGAATTTTTTGGTTCCGGAATGGCCAACCTCAGTCTTCCAGATAGAGCAACAATCGCCAATATGGCACCTGAATATGGTGCGACATGTGGCTTCTTCCCTGTAGATCAAACTACTCTTGATTATATGCATTTGTCTGGTAGAGAACCGTCTCACATAGAAAATGTGAAGAGATATTTGACTGCCCAGGGGCTTTTTCACACAAATGATACTCCTATCCCTAAATTTACTTCATCGATAAAACTCGACCTTAGCACTGTCGAACCTGCTCTTGCGGGTCCGAAGAGGCCTCAAGATAGGGTAAATCTTTCAGAAATGAGAGAACATTGGTTAGAAAGTCTAAACTCTCCATCCGGCCACAAGGGGCATGGAATAAATCCTGATAATAATCAAGATTCTTCATATGTAGAAGGAAGAAATGTACATCTTCAACATGGAGATATCGTGATTGCGGCAATCACAAGTTGTACCAATACAAGTAATCCCAGCGTGATGTTGGCTGCAGGTTTACTAGCTAGGAATGCTATTTCCAAGGGATTGGAATTAAAGCCTTGGGTCAGACCTAGTCTTGCACCTGGGAGCAGAGTAGTTACAGAATATTTTGACGCAGCAGGTCTGACTGAAGATTTGGCAACTCTTGGCTTCAACGTTGTTGGTTATGGATGCACCACTTGTATCGGTAATTCTGGACCACTGGACAAAGATATTGAAGATGCAATTGATGAGTCTAATCTCATCGTTGGCAGCGTACTTTCAGGTAATCGTAATTTCGAAGGACGTATCCATCAAAAGGTCAAAGCAAACTATCTTGCTAGTCCTCCACTTGTCGTGGCTTATGCACTTGCTGGCACTCTAGATATTGATTTGTTCAACGATCCCATTGGATATACTCCAGAGGATGAACCGGTAATGCTTTCAGATATTTGGCCGTCAGATGACGAAATCAGCGAAACATTGCGTAATTCACTATCTCCGGACATGTTCAGAATAAGATACGCGGATGTTCTCGAAGAACCCCGATGGGACTCAATCCCCTCTGACAAATCTGCATTATATCCATGGGAAGAGGAATCTACATACATCAGACTTCCATCATTCTTCGAAGGTATCAAAGCAGAACCATCCCCTATCAAACCAATAAAAAATGCCAGAGTTTTATTGAAACTTGGTGATTCTGTCACTACCGATCATATTTCACCAGCAGGAGCCTTCCCTCATCATGGTCCTGCGGGGCAGTATCTTGTCAGAAATGGCGTGGAATTGAAAGACTTCAATTCTTTTGGCAGTCGTAGAGGAAATCATGAGGTGATGATGAGAGGAACATTTGCGAATATCCGCATAAAGAATCAGATTGCAGAAGGAACCGAAGGAGGATGGACAACACATTTTCCCACCGATGAAGTAGTATCTGTCTTCGAAGCAAGTCAAAGATATCAATCTGAAGGGACTGATTTAGTGGTCTTGGCAGGCTCCCAATATGGAACAGGAAGTAGTAGAGATTGGGCTGCAAAAGGCACATTATTACTCGGGGTTAGGGCAGTTATCGCTACTTCTTTTGAAAGAATTCATCGTTCGAATCTTGTTGGAATGGGAATACTACCTTTGACATTTGTCGATGGAGAAGATTCTGACACGATAGGACTTGATGGAACTGAAAGTTTCAATATACCTGCTGATTTAGAATTAGTGCCTCTTTCCGTGATAGATATCCAGGCAATTAAAACCAATGGTGAAGTATTAAATTTCAAAGCGATCGTTCGTCTAGATACTCCTGTAGAGGTAGATTATTACAAAAACGGTGGTATCTTACAAACAGTTTTACGTAATCTTGCTAAAGAATGAGTTGAAACGTGATGAGTTTTTGGAAGTAATGTTAGTGGTGATAGCGTGCAATTGAGGGGGACAGTTAGATTCAGGTTCCGATCGCCCGAAAATGACATAGATGTCCTGATAGAGGGGGACTCTAGCGTAGTCGAAATATTAAGGGAAGAGTTAGGTCTTCAGGGAAGAGTCGGTTTCGTTCAACCTCTATCTATTCAATCAGTTGGCGAAAGCGATTCAGGTTCAGAACCTACCGAGGGTGATTATCAAGAATCCCGTGATGGAAATTATGGGGGGGAAAAATTACCCGGACCGCCCCCTGATCCGAGTAGTATCCCTGCAGTGGTAAGGAGAATAGGTGATTTGGATATCAAGTCCAAGATTTCCGAATTGGATGGCCCTTCAAGGACAGAGCCTCAGATAGAATATATCAGAGAATTTTTAGAATCTATTGACGAACCTGAACCATTATCAGATAATCTATCCGGTGATCCGATGGCAGAGGCTTGGTTGCAAATCTTGCTGACTCTTGTTGTACGAGAACATGGGCAAACATCACTTCCTATCAGCGCCATCGAGGAATTGATTGGTGAAAAAATCAATAGGGAGGGCGTAGATTTAGAAATCTTCCTTAACAGACTTTGGATTATGGGTCGCTTGGAGTTGATATATGGAGGGGCTGAAAAGCATTATGCCCCCAACCCAAGTTGGTTAATTTCTCGATAAGATTCTGTTAATTTTGCATCATTATTTGCACAGATTTGTTGTTAATCACCGTAGGTGAGAGGAATCAGTGGGTGATAAGGGCTAAGAACGGGGGTAAACTCCGAAGCAGTATGCTGTATAGTCTGAAGAATGCCAATAATCAAGCCGCGAAGAGTCGGAAAGCCGTACTACTTGTGACTTTGATGCTTAGTTCCTTGTTTTTATCGTTGATTCCGGCGGTTTCTGCGTCTCATATTACTCAATATGCTGTGCAACGTGACCCGTCCTACATTTCGATAGGTGATCTGGATTGTGATGGAGATAATGACATAGCTTCTGCCAGCACTATGGGGCTCTTCATTACTGTCCTTTACAATGATGGCTCAGGTGGTTTTGCGGATAGACAGGATGTATTTATCTCCAATAATGAATCTCGTCGAGCAGGTTTCGTCGATACAGCAGATGGAACCCGCGTAGAGATTGCAGACATTGATGGTGATGGAGTGAACGATCTTGTCTATTACCAACAAAATATCAGGTTTGTAGGAGAATCGTTTGTAAGACCGGGGAATCTAACAATTCTTTGGGGAGACTGTTCAGATAGAGTCAATCTATGGAGCGATTCAGAAATCACAGTCTCAAATCCTTACCTTGCAGATATGGATGTAGCAGATATTGACGGAGACGGAAACGCAGATATTGTGATGGTAGTAAGAGACGCAACAGCTACCAACCAGTATATTCAGATATACAAAGGACCTGATCCAACACTTCTAACCTCACAACAAACATTGGCAGTTCCTTTGACTACTGGACTTTACACTAATATGATTCTTGGCCATTACGGTGAGACTGTCACTGGAGGTGGCTTCCCAGGTGGTGGCGGAATTGGGGATTGTGAGGATCTTGATATCTGGCTCCTAAGAACCCCTCCTTTCAATACTGGAGTGGGTGTTTCTGTAGGCCATTATGATAATGTTACAGTACTAGAGTATGACTGCCTTCAAGGAACATTCCCCAATCCACTTACCCCTGGTGCCCAGGGAGTACATGAATTCAAGCTTGATGCAGAGCATAATGAACCTCTGTATGGCTTTGATATCAAAGATACAGATGGTAACGGGGAAGTAGATTTGATTGCTGCCGTGGATGGATTGACCGGTAACATCTCTTACGCATTTGGTTCCGGGACATCTTGGACCACACAGAATTATGCGTATTTGGGAGACTTTAAGGGCGCATCAATAACTATTGAAGATGTCAACCAAGATGGGGAATACGATTTCTTTGTACCCACCGAGTTAACATTAACAAGAATTCAAGACTCAACATCTCAAAACCAAACATTCCTTTTACTAGATAACTTAAGAGAAATAAATTCCGTAGAAATAATTCTAGCTAACCCCAATGGGCCCGGCTATTTACCTGCATTGTCTTTCGACGTCGGAAGAAGGCCTACCATGGCTCAACCTGGGCAATTACAGGGTGGAGAAGGTAGTGCATTTGAAATTGTGATTGGACAGCGAGATTACGCTTATCGTTTCGCTAATAATGCGATGTGGCTCGATACACAAGGTTGGCCTGGTGCTGGAGATTTCCTCTCAGTATTATCTCTCGACAATGAAGATGTAGGTATTACAGAGGTTACAGTTGCTCCTGTTTCTTATAATCCAGCTACTGGAGCCGCACAACTGGGTGAAGGGAACAGATTCGTTAATGTAACGATAAAAAATACCGGTCTGAACCCTATATCTGGTAGTGTTGATGTCAACCTTGAAGTTAAAGAGGTATTAGGAGGAACAGACACAGTAGTTTATGCAAATGATTTTGATGGAAATGAAGACAAGTCGGGTTGTAATTCTTGCGCATGGGAAAAATTTTCATACACTGGAGAATATGAAGAAGGAGACTCATCTTGGCATGTAGAAACCGGCTCAACAACCACTCAAAATGCATCATGGTATGAAGCAGATTCCAATCCAACAAATTACTACTGGGCAGGACTTGACTATGAAGGCGGTCAAAATGAATCTGATTCGGGTTATTACAATCATCAAGACGAAGCATTAATTCTTCAAAATGTTGATTTAACAGGAGCCGATGCAGCCTATCTTGACATGTGGGCAATGTGTAGCGCTTCTTTCTTCCAGTTATATCTAGCAGAACAATTCGATGTGGTCGAACGCTGGTTGTATGAAGATTCATGCAGTGTCGAAGTTTGGAGCGATGGGAATGGTTGGGAACAAGTGTTCTTTGCAGGAGGATGGGACAACGATCGTTATTTCCGTCTTCTGTATCAAGGTGTAGATCCCGAATATAACACCTATAACGGTGATGTTTCAAGTGAAACAGTGACTGGTTGGATGAATTTTACAGAGGATGGCACTGATTCTCAGGATCCAGAAAAAATTGATTCTATTGATTTAACTCCATATGCTGGACAAATTATTGACATCAGATTCAGGTTTAGAAGTGGTTTGGTGGGCTCCGTAGGTCCAGACGGAGCATCCTATGATACTGGATTGGACGGATTCGCTTTTGATAATATTTCTATTAGGAAGAGGGATGTGAATTTTGGAACTGAGGCATTAGTGAGTCAAGAACTCTCGTTCACAAATCTGGGCGCTGGAGCAACTCGTGAAGTTTCGTTGACCTCCAACTTTATTGACAATAAGACATACTACATATCCACATATTTGGAAAACCCTTCAGGATTCGATAATACGGATGATACAAACGATGAAGTGAAATTCCAACTAACTGTGGACAATCTGTATGATCCAGGAGTTGCTGAAGAACCATGGGTGGATTTAGAAAATGGTGTGAGGTATGCTTCCGGACCTCGAGACATTAATGTGAAGGTTCAGAACTATGGAAATACCGTAACTGATTTCCAAGTTGAAGCTAAAGTAAGAAATGCTCTACCTGACCTAGTAGCAATTGAAGATTTTTCATTTGGAAATCCTGCTGATCAAATATGGGAGGACGATGGAAACATGAATGGTAGCCGTATTGATGATTCAAGCGGTTCTAATGGGATGCTCCCTCAAAATCAGGGTGTTTTCAACAATCACGCCTACTGGCTTGGACATCCTGACACTGGTTACGGTGACAACTGGAATGAGACATTGACAATCCCTAACATACCGGTTGGAGCAGAAGGTGCAGATTTCACCTATTTGACTTTTGATTACTTTGCAGAAGGAGACTACTTGAAAGATAGTAATGGCAACATTCTTGCGATTAGAGACGCAGCTCAACTAGAAGTGTCATGGACCAAGAATGGAGAGAATTTCAATGGAATCATATTCGGCAGCTGGACGGATTTAAACGAAAATGGTCCAAGACCATTTGATAGTTGTGAAGATTTCGACGGAAATGGATACGACGAAGTTGAATATTTCGGCGATTTCTCAGATAGATACAATTCAGTAGTATGGTTTGACTCCGAACAGATTGTAAAGTCAGTTACTGTAGATATGTCAAACATATTCTTACAGAATCAAACCAGTGAGAACACTTTCGAATGGGGTGATGAATGTACTTCATTATCTGGTTCCGAAGTTACTTTGACATGGAGATTCTTGTCAAATGATGACGGGGTGAATGGTAATGCCGGTTCAGCTGGTTTTGCGATAGACAATATTCGAATTGAAGAATTTACTTTCGAAGACGATGGAACATATATCATTGACGTCAATGGAATGGACGCTTCTGAAAAGCAAGTCGTCACAATAGCAAATCATGATTTCCAAAGTGGAATTTACCGAATAGATGTCAAGACATTATTCGATAATACAGACCCACTACAAAAATGGTACAATGAATCAGAAGTCAATCTAGCAAATAACTACACTACAATCATGTTTAGTATTGCAAGCGCAGATATCACGCTGATGCAGCCAGATATTCTTGATTGCACTACAGATATTACATATGCATGTGTCTACACGACAAATAAAGATGAATTTGGTGCTTACGGGGCCTCCTCGCACGACTTTGTTCTGCCGTTACTTAATGGAGTAATAGAAGCAGAATATGAACTAACAATGAAAATAGTTGATGAAGATACTGGTCAGACAGTTTTCGAAGAAACCTCCGATAACGGTCCGTTTGATTTAGTGCCTCATGAGCGTTCTTGGGCTAATTGGACTGCTCCTTACTCATCTTGGTATGATGCTCATACATACAACATTAGTTTCTTTGCCAATTTTACAGAAGATGGTAACAGTTCTGGAAACGAGCGTTTCTTTGTTATCCAGTTCTATGATCAAATTGATGTTGCTATACTTTCAAATCCTACTGATCAGAATCGACTTCAACAGGTAAAGAACGACCTCAATGCGATGAATATGACTTACACGCAGTTAAGAGTAAGTGACTGGGATAACTATGCAACTCCTGACTGGATAGAACATTACAACAAAGTTCTATTACCTTGGCAAACCGACTACAATGTCGTCTATGGTGACTACTATGAAATAATGGACACAACAAGGGAAACCGACGGTCTGAGTGTAGTAGAAGTCCTCGAGACTTTCATGAGCGACGGAGGGACTGTGCAAATGCATCTCGGACCTTATCAAAATGAATATGATCCAGGCAGATTGATTTTTGATATGGCAATAAAAGACCGAAATCAGTACAACTTTACTACTGACAATAGGATCAGTTACGATCATTTGTCGATAGACGACCCTTATCATCCGATCCTTAAAGGAATTGATAAGGTGACATTCTCAGGAATTCATGCAGGAGATTATGTAGCAATTTCAGGAATTGATGTTGCTTCACAAGTTCAACAAAACCAGATTCCGGCGACCTGTGGGGGACGAATTAGCGTGACTGGAGGAACTTTCCACACACTAATGAGAGACACCGTGCAAGGCCACTCATTGATGTCAGTTTGTAACAAAGGTGCAGGAGGGCTGATCGTAACCACTATTGATGTCGAGAACCCAAGTGTATCAGAATCTTATGGTGGGGAAAACATTCCACTATTGTCGAATATGCTTTCTTATCAGTTGACGCCGTATCCTTTGGACTTTGGTATCGCAGGAACTGATTTCGATTTGATAATTAATGGTGAATCTGTCGATATTAACCCAACTACTGGAGCTTACCGAGATAAATATATCAAGAGTAATGCCGATCTAGAATTTACCTATACCTCAGAAGTTGAAGGATTAATCGCTGATTGGGATCTTGAATCCGGAAACAATGATTCTGTTACAGGTTGGGACGGAGGTGTGTTGGATGCAGGATTAGTTAGCCACACTAATCAAGTCAATCCATCTATACCTACAATGGGTTCATTCTGTGCAGTAGGCGACGACGATGAACCATGTAGAATTGGCGCTGAATGGCTATTAACTCTATATTTACACGATGATGCAGGTCACACCAGAATCACATATATACGTTTGATTACAAATGATACTCTTGCTGATGACTTTTATCCAATATCTGCAGCTACAATAATTCATGATGAAGATACATCAGAGTACATCACCCGTGATGGAACAAAACCCATTGCTGGCGTTGACTGGCCGGTCTACAGAGTGAGATTGTCAGATACGGGTGAAACAACAGTCAAATTTACCGGTGAAAACAGTACTGACCCGGACGCCCCCGAAGGTGAGACAGGAATTGCATTGTATGAATGGAGAGTGATTAATGATATGCCTGTCGGTGAATTCAGTGATGAGCAGCACGTATGGCAAAATCCTGCGGCAGTGACAGATGAATGGAGCTACACTTTCCGAAATATTACTGCTAGTCCAACCATTGAGAAGGACGTGCGCGTAGAATTAATTGTTTACGATAAAGCTGGGAAACAGACTCAAAATAAATATCGAATGTACTTCATAGTTGTGGGTGAGAACGATGGTGACGCTGAACCAGTTTGGACCTTTTCATCGCCTCGCCCTAGTGATTCACAATCTGGTAATGATGTAACCATTGTTGGGAGTATCCTAGGAGGAGCAGAGAATAGTGATGTTAAAATTGAGGTTTCGCTAGATCCTTTAATTCTTGACTATACTCCAACACAGAAAATTACCCAGAAAACAATTGGTAAGTATAACATATCGGACGGCCTTGGTGATGGTAGCGGATTCTCCATGACTTTAGATATCTCGGATTTATATTCCGTCAGTGGTCAACAAGCAACACTTTACTTCAGAATTACAGAGGGTGATGGAACTAGGTATACATTGACTGAAGAAATAGTCATAAATCTACTACCAAAGAACATTTGTGAAATAGATCCAGACGACTCTAGCTGTAGTTCTAGTGAGAGTGGCGGAATTAGTCCAGTCATATTGGGAGTTGGAGGATTCATAGCCATATTGGCAATTGTCGGAGTTACATTGTTACTTAAATCTGGAAGAAAAGAATCAGATGATGATGTAGTGGAACAGTTTGGCGGAGTAGAACAAATGGACCCTGTTGAGGCATATGTACAACAAATGGTTGCATCAGGATATGATGAGCAAACTGCAAGACAGTATGCCGAGCAATATTACGCATCTTACTATGCCCAGCAAAATGGTAAAAATTGACGTAAATGTCGATGAATATTGGGGTGCGTTAAAACGTACCTTGAATAACAACTTGCGGATGCATTAGATTATATGGATACATCCGGTTTATACACTGTAGCAGATATATCATTGGCCGATGCAGGAGAAAAGAGGGTCGCTTGGGCTAGAAGTAGGATGCCTGCCTTAGCGGCATTGAGAAAAATAGCAGAAACCGAAAAACCTCTAGCTGGACAAAGAGTTTCCGGGTGCTTGCATGTAACCAAAGAAACTGCTGTGCTTATCGAAACCATTGTGGCTGCAGGTGCTGAGATATCTTGGTCCGGATGTAACCCTCTTTCTACTCAAGATGATGTTGCAGCTTGGTTAGCCAGAGAAGGTTACGGCGTACATGCTTGGTACGGTCAAAACAACCAAGGATTTTACGATTGTATAGATCGTACGTTAGACTTCAAACCTACATTAACTCTTGATGACGGTGCAGATTTGATTTATAGGGTACATAGTAAATTCCCAGAATTATCTGCTGGAATAATTGGTGGAACTGAGGAAACTACAACTGGGGTCCACAGATTAAGAGCTATGGCTGATGCAGGAGAATTATTATACCCAGTTATTGCAGTTAATGACGCAGAAACTAAATGGGATTTTGACAATGTCCACGGCACTGGGCAATCTACGATTGACGGAATACTAAGAGCGACTAGTGTTCTCCTGGCTGGAAAGATTTTCGTTGTAGCTGGATATGGCCATTGTGGACGAGGGTTAGCAATTAGAGCACGTGGCATGGGAGCCAATGTTATAGTTACTGAAATAGATCCTATCTGCGCATTAAAAGCAATAATGGATGGTTTCAGAGTGATGAAAATGGATGAAGCTGCACAAATTGGAGACATATTTTGTACGGCAACAGGGATGAAAGATGTGATTGTTGGCAGGCATATCGATTTGATGAAAGAAGGAGCTATAATTAGTAATACAGGTCACTATGACTGCGAAATAAATATTCCAGATCTGGAAGAAAGGTCCGAAGAGATATATACAATCAGAGAGAATAATGAAGCATTTCGATTGAAAGATGGAAGGACCATCCACCTGCTTGCTAGAGGGCGTTTGGTTAATCTTGCTGCTGCAGAAGGCCATCCTAGTGAAGTAATGGATATGTCATTTGCAAATCAATTTCTCGCATTGTGCAGATTGGCCAAGGAAGGTAAATCCTATTCTAATTCAGTCTATGATATAACTAAAGAGCAAGATAGTGAGCTAGCAACATTGAAACTTTCTACTACCGGGATTGAGATTGACGAATTAACCGATGAACAAATAAAGTATTCAACTAACTACAGTGAAGGAACATAGTTATCTCAGCTCTCCCTTCACCAATTAGGTAGAATCGGTTGGTATTTTGAACTAATCTTCTCTCCAGATTCAATTATTATTTCCAGTCTTTCTTTTACAGCCGGACTTCTGTTTTTCAGCATAGATTTGTAAACAGCGCTGCCTCTAATAGATTCAGGGATACATAATTTCCCGGTTGATGTTTCGTAATCTATTGCTCTATCGACATCTAATGCGTGGCGATTTCTAGATTGTAGAAGACCCATAGACAATCTAGTTAGAAGACCGAAGGCACCTAAAATCAGAAGAAAAACCAAAATTAATCCAAACATTGTATCGCCTAAAAAAGCCATGCACAGGCTTCCAAAAATAAACACTACTGGTGCTATGAAAGCAACTAACCAAAAAGTTGACGACAATGGTTTTACTTTTTTCATTCTCTCGATGATCTCCCACCTTGGATGGCTGGCTTCCTGGGGTCTAAAAATTTCGTCCTTTTCCATTTTTGAGGCTCTTTCTACCATTCCTTTGACTCCTTGCATTCTCATTGTTTGTTGATTGGTCGGTTCTTCCATTTCTCCGCTTTCTAATTCTGCTAATCTTTCAGCACATTCTTCGTACAAACCTAATCTAACTAGAACAGCAATTTGTTCTAATACTGGCGTAATATTTGTTGGAAATTGAACCCTACAATCTTCCCACCATTGTAGAGAATCTTCCAACATTCCCAGATGGTCGATCATAATCTTTCCCCCGATTACCCATGCTTCCAAATTCTCAGGTTCGTATAAAATCACCTTTTTTAGGGCTGAAATAGACTTAGCTGATTGTTGTAATGTGGGTTGAACTGGTTTTCCCTTAGTTGGAGGGGGTAGTGACCACATAGCAATAGCCATCCATGCTTCAGAATTTTCCACATCGATGTCAACAACTTCTTTGGCTAGTTTTACAGCTCCGATGAAGTCACCTTTCTCTCTCATTTCCAGCGCTTCAAGCCAAATCTCTTCCGCACCCATGGCCATAATCTTCGGTAATCGTCCTAGGAGATTAATGCTCGGGTATCCTTGGTTCACTGATATCTAAAATTATCTTCTAGAATTGAATTTTCTGGCATTTCCAGAATTGTTGTTTTGCCTATTGGTCCCCCTTCTAGATTTAGATTGTCTATTTGTTTGTCTACGAGGCGGATTTCTATTTGCACTCTTTCTCTCACCTCTACGATCAGGACGTCTAGTTCTTGCAGTAGTATTTCTTCTACCTCTATTCTCCCCGGATTTCCCTGGTTTTCTCTCATCGCAATTAGATCGATTGCAAAAATTCTTACTTGCATAGTTGTGATTTTTACACTTGGGACAAATCCAATCTCCGGGTTTAATATTTGATTCAGTAGTTCTTTCATTTCTTCTGTTATTATACCTAGGTTTTTTCTCACTACAGCTAGAGCGGTTACAAGTTTGTTTATTTGCATAGTTATGATTTTTGCACTTAGGACAAATCCAGTCACCTGGCTTCAAGTTTTGATTTTTATCAGATTTCCAATCATTTCTTTTCCTATCGTTTCGTGGTCTTCTATCTCTTGGAGCTATTTCCACTGGCGAACCAATTGTGTTTGCTATCGCTAGGTCCTCAACAAGGGGCTTAATGTGAATAAACGAATTATCCACTGATCCGATCACAGAATCAACTCTACCAAGAAACTTCCCTCCAACTATTCTAATTCCAGTGTAAAGCCCGGGAGCTCTACCTTCAAAAGCTACCAGTAACCCACCTTCATGGGACTCCCGAATAACATTCCCGGAGAAACTCATGTACTAATGGCGTCGGGTTGAGTATATGAGACCGACAGTTAATGATAGAAGGGCCAAGAGCATACTAAATCCTGGAAGCAGCCCTGTATCTTCACCATCATCAGAAACATCAGGCTCGATTAAATCGGATTCGAATAGATGGCTATTATTTACCTTTAGAAGAACTTCATTACATTTTGCAGATGTATCACAGCCGATAATTAGCACATCATGCTCACCCTTATCCCACAACCCGAAATTTATCATTGGTGTACTCCATGAGTTTCCAGATACTGAAACAGTTCCTGCAGATAATCCATCTACTGACAAAGAAAAATCAACGTCTTCTCCGTCCGGGTCGCTAAATTGTCCTTGAGCTTGCCAAATATCTATCTCCCAGCCGTATTCTGTAACGCTAATCATTGGTGGGGAACTTTCTTTGGTTATTCCAAGTGAGTATATTTTTTCCGCTGAGTACAGATTGTCTCCACTTATTCTTACCCATAAGTCAACAGAACCAGGAATCATTCCGCTTGAGCTAATAGATAGTGACTGATTAGAAGAAATAGATACTGACTCAATATTTTCAGAATTTACATTTTGAGATTGTGTAAATGCATATTCTAATGATAATTCGGGCCAATTTTCATTAAATTGTACGTCTATAGTGTGGGGATTGGCTAAATTTTCCGACGTCGTAGTCAGTGAGATAGGAATTCCCAAGTTCCAAGTTCTAATTCCTGAACTTTGGCCTAAGTCGTCAACTGCTTCACATTCCACTTGGACATCATTACCGAAATTAATAGTGCCAGAAAAAGACTTGTCAGTTAATTGTAAAATATTCGCAGATGATTCAGAATTACAATTTACCTGTAATTGGGAAATAGGCTTCTCATCATCGAACCATGAAGAAATACTGTTCCAATCAGCCCAAATGATCTGTCCCTCTTCCAAGGAAGGAAACCAAGCGCCATCTGAAGGAGCACCCTCTTTCCACAATGGAGGATTATTGATAGGAATAGGTTCAGTTGTGAAATCAACAAAAATATCTTCTCCCAAAGGCCAGAAGTCTCTGCTTCTATGGGGCATTAGAATAAATTTTATCCCTTCATCCTCACTGTTTTCGTACAAATAGGTTGAGGAATCATCCCCTACACAAGCCCCTCTAAGCGGAGCATCTTCATGAGAGGTTGGTTGAAATTCTACATTTCTTCCTTCACATTCTTCCCACATATCAATCCGTAAATTCGGATTGTTGGGAAATGTAAATTCTAACACCGCGTTGGTCATATTTGAAGCATTAAATGCGAATGTAAATTCATCACCGTTGCCCATACTGGGTATTTCCATTGTGGCGTTCATCCATAACTCCAGTCTACACTCGTCCTCACTTTCCGAAGCATCAATTAGAATGTCACAATCCCTCTCAGAGTTTGGGAATACAGGAACTTCCAAACAATCACTGCTCGATCCAATCGTGGCACAGTCTCTAATATCCGCATGATTAGATGGAACCAAATTCCATTCCTCAATTATGACTCCGTTATTTTGCCAGGTTGCATTTTTCCAGTCCAGCCCTACTCCTCCTCTGTGAGGTGTTGATTCCCTCAAGCCAATCCTAGTCATGGCATATTCAATACATTCAGAGGCAACCGCTTCGACAGCAGATTTTTCGTCAGTTGATATCCATCCATCTCCTCCGCTAGGATACAATTCTTCTAAGTATGAGTCTAGTTTCTCCCTTAGTAAGTCCACACTAGTTCCATTAATCCATGCTCTTGCCTCCACCTGTGCAGAATTCCAATCATTGTTAACTACAACATCGAAATGTGCATGTGTGTAAGGCAGAATATCTTCGAAAGTTATGGAACTGCACCTTTCTTCAAGGCTTCCCCCCCCTCCTAGTTGGTACTTTTCTTCCATTTCATCATTCATAATTGATTCCTTATTTTCCATAGGAAAAATCATAGAAAACATAAGAATCACGCAGATTGAAGTTAAAATTTTTACTCGACTAAAATGACTCACAGTCCTCGGAGGGAGCTCAATCTCATCAGTATATCGCTTATTATAACCATATTTAGACAAGATTTTTGACTATTTTCACAAACCTAATATTGATATAGTAAGCGTTAGTCGGAAAGTTTAGGGAGACCTAAAAATACGGAGATGTGTAAATGAAAAATAATAAAATAATTGCTATAATGATGACGCTTAGTATGTTAGCTGCAGCATTTGCTGGTTGCTTGTCGGATGATGACGAAGTTGACCTAGATGATGCTGACGGAGGATATGAATATGCTTCCAACGTCGATAATCACAGAATGCTCATGGGAGATGTTTGTGATATCAAAGACTTATCTGGATCATACGACTGGGATGGAGTAAAGGATATTTACGATAATGGAAAATATGCTGAAAAATCAGACGGTTCCTACAGAACTCTCATGGGCTTTGCTGATGCATCTGGCAAAAATCATGCTTACGATGGATACTATGGTGCTGACGGTTCATGGAATGATTTCGTATCAGCCGCGATCGATGGAACAGGTCCATTTGCTGGCGAGTCTGACACTGTAAGAGATCAGGCAGTCGAGAAGGGAATCCAAAATGGTGTAATGACTGCGTATGCTATTCACGAATTGAATGCAGCAATTATCAAAGCAGAAGCTGGAAACTGGGGTCCTGACGATGCACAACATGCATGGGACGAAGGATGGGCATTCTATCACGGACCTGACGATGAAGGCGCTGACTTCGATGGATGTGGCCCATATGCTACAGCTGACAAGAGAGCTGGAAACTTCGGCACTGCAAATGCTGATGGTACAGCTGCAACAAATGTTGCTACTCTAACTGCTATGAACGACGGTCTAACTGCTATGCAGAATGAGGATATGCAAGGTTTAGTAGATGCAAGAGATGCAGTTCTAAAGAACGTAGTGATTGTTTATTCACAAGCATCAGTTAGATACGCTTCAAAAATGACTGTTGACCTAGCTGAGAACAATGGCGACTACGACAAGCACCAAGCAGAAGGGCACGCATTCTTTAGAGTAATCGAGGCTTACGTCGCTGACTACACTGATGCATGCTACAATAACCAAACTCACGGAATGGCGTACATAGGAGCAGGAGATGCTTCAATGTGTGATGGGTTCTCATGGGTAGAGTCTCCAAGCTCTGGAGAGATGGTTTGCTACAACATGGCAGCAGGACACATGGTATATGCTGAGGCAACAACAGAGGAAATCTGCGATGGATTTGCTTCTGTATTCCCAAGTAGCGGAATGCCAGGATACTACGCTGATTACGGCGCATCTCAAATTGTTGATATCTTCGATCTTAAGAACGATGGCGATTCAACATCTGATTACGAGATGCATGTTCGTATGTACCTGCAGCCTGCATGGGATGCATTCGGTATAACAGCAGATGATATTGGAACACTCCAATAAATACTGACGATTTCTATGTGGGCAGGAATGCCCACATAGAATGACCACTCGAACGGTAACGAGGAGCGCTGGATTAATCTGGCTCACAACAGAAAAATCAAAGGCTTCATCATAGTTATAAATAGAACTCACATTCAATTTAGGCGCTTCTCGTTAACCCAAACATGAACGAAATATAATATGCAAGAAGGGGTTCGAAAGTCCATGAAGAGATTGACTGCCTCAATACTTACAATAGTATTATTTTCGTCATTATTCTCATCTATTCCTGTTTACGCGGATGATCATACCGAACAGGAACTTTTCACGCTGTCCGGCAATGTGTTTGCTAAGGATGGAAATCTTGCAGACTCTACATCTATCAAAGTTGACTCTATGCCGTCAATCTGGTCAGAAAATGGTAACTATGTCTTTTCGGGTATATCTCCAGGAGAACACACTGTTAGAGCCTACTTCATGAATAACGGTCACACAGTATCTTACAGGAAGATGATTTTTGATTCAGATATGGAGTTAGATTGGCACGTAGGTGAAAATTGGATAACAGTTGAAATGTTTGATGAGGAAGGAAATCATATTCCTGATTCCTCATCTTCTTATGTTGAACTCATTGAATTGAATAATATAAATTATTTTAATAACGGAAGAACCGAGTTTGGCACCTTTGATATAGGGGAGTATTTCACTATTAGAGGAGTCTATGATAACGATAATTATCCAACTCAGTACGTTCATTTTAAACTCTCAGGTTCTAGTCCTAACGACTTTGATTTGAATGAAGGGATGAATAGTAGATATGGCTATGTCGTTGATGACAGCGGGATACCAATAAAGGGAGTATTAGTGAGTAACGGGGAAAAAAGTGCAGTAACCAACGCTGATGGTTTTTATCTACTTCAAAACCTACCAATTGGTTCTAATCAAAGTTTTTCTGCAACATTGGAAGGTATTAGTATAATGGATCCTGTGGCATCTGTCATTTCAGGAGGAGAAGGATGGATGAATCTTTCATCGAATGTGAATTTAGAGTTTCCTGAAAACGTCTCGTTTATCACTCAGCTCCAAGTTATTCCAATGTCGCCATTAAGCATTGATTGGGAAGGTGGAGACTACACTGACCTATTTTCATTATACTCTAATGGAGAGTTGGTTTACAGAGGTAGCTCTACTACTTTTGATTTTAATCCAACAGAGGTAGGAACATACGAATTCACCATAGAAGCTGCCAACAATAACGGAACCAATCTAAACCCTACTTCCTTAATGATCATAGTTCTTCCTGACGATAACGCCGATACTTTATGGTCCGCAGGTATGTCTTGGGATTATGGAGTATCCTACACTCCAGAGTCAGTTAATGGAATTCATAATGTTACTCTTACGGCAATAGGTTCAGAAATTAGTATTGACTCATTTGGACGGGAGAGAAATACATTTTTGACAAGATATAATAATGAATATTATGAAGAAGGAGAACAATCATATCGATGGATAGATAGCGAAAATCTACTGAATGTACATACTTATTGGGTTGATTCACCCTCTTCTTCATCATATTTCCAGGAAGGCACTTTGGGATGGAACTTCACCAATAATTTAGGACAGTCTGTAGGATTGTTAGAGTCTGAAGATGATATTAATTTACATTTTAACAGAACGAATGTTATCGGAGTTCCTGGACACCCAAACGGGTATGATGATACTATGAATTCCGTAGAAATCAATCAAGATGTCCCAATCACAACTGCAGCTGGAACATTTTTAACTAAACACATAGTGATTACAGATAATCTAGATGGTATTGTTTCTTGGGAATTGTGGTACAACGAATCTGTCAGGAACTGGGTTAAAATTATTGATCAATTACCCGGGTCCCATTCTGAAAAAGTAGTCTATGAATTACAATCATTTGAAGTTCCGATGAACCCTCAATTTATTACTGAGGAAGCTAATATTTCAACAAATGAATATACTGTAGAATGGGCAAATTTCCAAGGGACTGATTCTTACCAATTATTCGAAAACGACGTGCTAGTCTATCAAGGAAAAGAAAATTCTTATTTAATCCAGAATCAAACCGACGGCAATCATCGATACCAGATAAATTCTATTATGCCCTCCGGCCATACTGTAATTGGAGAGACTATTAGCCTGGATATATTCCACATCGTGGAACCGCCACTCATTCTCAACTCTTTCACATCAGAATATAATGAAGGAAAAGATATTACTTTTTCTTGGACGCCTGTTAAAAATGCTGCATGGTATTCATTAACGGTAGAAAATGCTGACGGATTCACGATTGAGATGTATAATGGTACTGACAATTACACCTCCTCCGACGAATTAGATATCGGACAAAATCGAATAAGAATTCAAGTCGGTTTGTCTAATGGAAAGGTCTCAGATTTTTCCGATTCAGTGTTTGTAAGCGTCAATGAAAAATCCAATTCGGACTTCCTAAATATTGAAAATATGTTAATCTTCATGGTATCATTGCTAACGATAGTAACAATTTATGCATACATAAATCGAGAGGATTAATCATGTTTAATAATCGTAACATTGCTGTGTTTCAGGTGATATTAATCTGTTTATGTTCTATAGGGGTTTGGCAATATTCATTGCAAGACGATTCAAATGATTCTTCTGAATCAAGTATTCAAGTAATTGATTCGAATGGAGTTATTCATAATTTCGATAAATCTCCTGAACGTGTTGCCATGACAAATACTTATGCAGCGACCGTAATGAGAATGTTGGACGTGAATTCTTCCGTCGTGGCTGGAGTTTCGGGAGATTTTTATGATGAAATTATCTGGCCTGAATATGTAGATACACCGATTATTCAACAATCCGCTCATTCTGAGATTGATTTCGAAGCATTACTTGATTGCCGTCCAGATGTTTACATTGTTTTTGCCACAAATGGAATGGTTGACACTAACGCTATAAGAGAGAAATTAGAACCTGTCGGGATCAAAGTGCTTGCACTTGATTTTTACAAATACGACTACCTAAGGTACGAGATATCAGTTATTGCTGAACTTTTTGGTAAACAAAACGAGGCAAATCTTTTATTTGATGAATTCAATCAAATCGAGTCTGAAGTTTCAGTTCGTATTTCTGAACTGAATGAATCAGATAGACCACAAATCGTCATGGAACATCATGCTTCTTTGACTAGAGATCCGGTCGTCTTGACAGGAACTTCTCAGTGGACAGATATAATTGAAAGGGCAGGAGGTAACAATGTCTTCAAAGATCTTCCCGGGCACACAACGCATGTTGACATGGAAGCGATACTTGACGCGAATCCTGATGTCATCATGTTTGACGGAATTACGTTCGATATCGGTTTTAATTCCTATGACAATGATAACCAGTGTGAGAAACACATGGATTTTATTGAAACTAGGCCAGGATTTGATAATCTTAATGCTATTGTAGATGATCGAATGATAATCATGTCAGGTGAATTTGCGGGCCCAATGATGATTCATGGGCTACCAACATTAGCTAAGATATTACATCCAGAGTTATTCATAGATTTTGATGCTGAATCAATAATTGCTGATTATTTTGTAAAATATCACGATGTCGATATGCAAGGAAAGTTTGTATGTAAGTCACTGGGCAGTTGATTTAATGGATTCTATTTCCGAGAAGCACATAGAAAATTCAAAATTTCAGATTTTTATAATTATAATTCTGATTTCCCTCACTTTTGCATTAGGAATATTTGCTATTGGTTCAGGTTCCTCCTCTAATCTGGACATGTTAACTACATTGAAGTTAATTTTTGGACTAGAGGATGCTAATGATTTACAGTCTGCAATAATTTGGGAACTTCGCTTTCCCAGAATTTTAATGGCAATAATCGGTGGCGCTGCATTAGCAACAGCGGGGGCCTTAATGCAGGGTTGTTTAGGAAATCCGTTAGTCTCTCCTTTAACTCTTGGAGTCGCCTCGGGGGCTGCTCTTGGTGCAGCATTTGCAATTATTCTTGATTTCTCTATAATTAATACCACTCTCCCAATTGTCGCAAATGCGTTTCTATTTTCCTTATTTGTGGTAGGAATAATTATCCAGTTGGGAAATATGCGTTCAGTTTCAGCAGAGTCTTATATTCTGGTTGGAATTGCCATTACTTTCATTGCAGGCGCGATAGTTTCAACGATGCAATATTTCGCCACCGACGCTCAATTATCACAATTAGCACACTGGTCATTTGGTAGTTTATCCCGGCCAACTTTATTACAGACACTTTGGATTTCCGTTGCATTGATAAATTTAATGCCCTATGCTATGAAATGGTCATGGGATCTCAATGCCTTATCTTTAGGAGGTGACGACTTTGCAATTTCTACAGGCGTTGACCCTAGTGTAACCAGAAAAAGGATATTAGTCCTATCAGCATTATTAACATCTATTGTGATAGCCTTTACTGGACTAATAGGCTTTGTCGGACTAGCTGCACCTCACATGAGTCGTCTAATTGTGGGTAACGATTATCGTAAATTAATACCCTGTTCAGCAGTTTTTGGCGCATTATTAACCCTCTTCGCTGATACGATCGGCCGCACGTTATTTGCACCAATAATTATTCCTGTGGGAATAATGCTTTCAATAATCGGGGGTCCATTCTTTATGTATCTCCTACTAAAAAATAAGGGGGTTTATGCTTGAATCAAATACTCGAGATTGAGAATTTAAACTTCAGTTGGGGTGAAAATCACGTTTTAAGAAATATTTGTGCAGATATTTCTCCGAATGAATTAGTAGCCATATTGGGTGTTAATGGAGCTGGAAAATCAACCTTATTAAAATGTATTAATCGTATAATCAAATCCGATTCAGGCAGCATTAAGTTGATGGGTGAAGACATTAATCGACTTTCTTTGATTGATTTGGCTAAACAAGTTTCATATGTTCCCCAGTCTGTACGTACAAGTTTCTCAATGGATGTTTTTGATGTAGTTCTTTTGGGAAGACGTCCTCATATTAGTTGGAGAATTAATGATGAGGATCGTGATATTGTCAGTTCAACATTGAGATTTCTTGCCCTTGAAGATTTTTCATTTAGGAAGTTTAATCAATTATCAGGTGGTGAAAGACAAAGAGTGATTATTGCCAAAGCAATAGCACAAGGCTCATCACTTCTATTGATGGATGAACCAACAAGTGATTTAGATCTTAAAAATCAGTTGGAGGTCATGAAAAGTCTTAGAAAAATAATCTCTGATAAAAACACTCAGAAATCCGCTTTAATAGCAATTCACGATATCAACATTGCAGCTCGTTTTGCTGACAGGATTTTACTTCTTCACAATGGTTCAATATTAGCATCCGGGAAGCCAAGAGAAGTCCTGACTAAACATAATATTGCAGAGGTTTTTGCGGTGGACGTGGACATAATCGACGACACCTTATCAAAGGGATATGGCTCACTAAGAGTTATTGTAAAGAATGAAATTACTAACAATTAAGAGATTTATTTAGGAATGATTTTATGAAATATTATTGTATTTTTATGTCTATATTGATATGTACTGGGCTAACAGGTTGCATCTTTGACAATTCAGAGGAAGGCTTTGTTTGGCCAGAACCTACAGACTATGATTGTGAACTTTCTCCTGAATATGATCTTGAATGTAATATTTTTTTGCAAGGCTCAGAAACAGCGCATTATTCAATCGTGAATCCTGAAAACGATAATATATGGATAATTTATTTAAATGGCTATATCAAATCATGGGATGGAGTCTCAATTAATGAGGTCGCGAATCTAACATCCTTGGTCTCTAGGTGCCATATTGAACAGGGATTATTAGGATTAGCTTTTGAAGAAGACTACAACACAACAAGAACAGTTCTGTTATCATTTACTGAGAAAGAAGAAGATTGTGACGGTCCAAATACATCAAACCTCATCCTCGCCTCAATTCTTGTTGAAGAAGATGGAAAGATGGATAATTCAAGCATAAAAGTGTTGAGGGAGATACAACAGCCATACAGGAATCATAATGCAGGACATCTTCTAAATATCGGCAATCATCAGTATCTTTGGGGTATTGGAGACGGTGGAGGTGCAAATGATCCGGATAATAATGGTCAAAATACAAGTAACTCACTAGGCTCAATTAATCTTTTTACCTATCAAAATAATACTATATCACCGGTATATGAGAATTCAGATGATGATCCGTTTATCCTTCACAATGGCTTAAGGAATCCATGGAGGTTTTCCTTAGGTCAAAATAACACTCTCTGGATTGCTGACGTTGGCCAAAATTGTTGGGAAGAAATCAACTTAGTTTCTACATCAGAAAGACTGAACCTCGGTTGGTCAACAAAAGAAGGCTTTCAAGAATTTGAGAAGGGAGGAAATTGCGATAACGAGAATAATCTGAATCATGAAAACGGTCTAACTAACCCTGTCTTCACTTACGCACATGAAAATGGCAATTGCTCAATTACTGGTGGATTTTGGATGGATTGGGGTCCTGAAAAACTACAAAATGGATATCTATATGGTGACTTTTGTAGCGGATCAATCTGGTTATTGAAAGAAGTAAATGGTGAATGGACTGATAATTTTGTTGGTACAAGTGGTGGAATGATAGTTGGATTTGGTAAAGGCATATCAAATGAATTACTGGTATTTTATTGGACCGGAAATATAGGAATAATTAGATAAATAATCTATTTTTTAATCATATTTGCCGGTAAAAAGATACTCAACCAATTTGGTTTTTGCTGATCTAATTCTTCGGTGAATAAAGATCTAATTTTCAAAGACATAAAGTCTATTATTAAGACTACTACCAATATAATAATCAAATAAGCAATAACCCTGTCATACTGTAGATATTTTAGACTGACATCGATGTAATACCCTATTCCTCCGGCCCCAACTAGCCCAATTACGGTTCCGTGTCTAAAATTATACTCGAACATAAAAATTATTTGAGAAACTAGATCATTTGCAGATTCCGGAATAACTACATGAAATGCTGTTTCTAATTTAGAAAGACCCATTGCCTCGGCTGCCTCCAAAGGTGATTTATTCATTCCTTCTATGGCTTCATATTCCAACTTACCGAGGTAACCCACCGTATATACTGTCATTGCTAAAACTCCAGCAGTTGGACCTATACCAACTAATATGACAAAGAAGATACCCCAAATGAGGCTGGGGAAACTTCTGAGTGTCGCAAGTACAAACCTAGCTGTCGACGAAACCAAACTAGGATTCAGATTATTTGCAGCCAATAGAGCAATAGGTATTGATAGAATCGTTCCAAATACACTAGATACGAATGCAATCTTCAAGGTTTCAGTCATTCCAATCCACGCTCTTGAACAAGTAAAGTCTAGTATACTAGGCTCAACAGTGCATACAGGATAAGTCATGGGCTCCAAAACACTCCAATCAGGGGGTAAAACATCCTCTGATAAGAAGGATGAAAAGTTTCCTAGGCCCGAAGAAACTCTCGTCCAGTCACTAACCATTCCATTGAAAACCTCAATCGCAAACAGAAAAATAAAAACAAAAATAACTGGATAAAAGTATCTTCTATCAAATATCGAGATATCAGATAAATCATCTTCTTTCAAACTTCTACCTCCATGGCGGTGATTTCAGTTATGAACGGATTAATACGGCCATCGTCAATTACTAGTAATCGGTCTGCCATTTTCCTGGCACGAGAAATATCATGTTCGACCACTAGAAGTGCTGCATTACTCATTTTGACATATTTTAATACTTCATTGACAACCATATCGATCGTCTCTTCATCTAGTTCGCTGAGAAACTCATCAGCCATAATTAAATCTGGAGATTGAGCTAAGGTTCTGGCTGTTGCAACTCTTCTTTGTTGACCTCCTGAAAGCCTTTTTATTGGCTCATTTATTTTTTCTCGAAGGCCCATTGCATTAATCGACTGTATCGCTTTCTGTTTGGCTTTAATTGATGGTAAAATGATTGGTAAAAAAGGACTAATTGGTTTGTTATGTCCTGCATTAGCCCCTAACATAACATTATGAATTACGCTAGCATGCCTGACTAATCCCAAGTTTTGTGGAATATAACCTAATCTCCCTCTCAAAGGAGATTCTGGAATTATCTTTCCACATACTTTAGCCCTACCGGAAATAGGTTTGACTAAACCTGCAATTGTTTTGAGTAATGTAGATTTACCAACTCCTGATGGTCCAACGATTGCCACAATCTCTCCAGGATAAATTTTTAAATTTGGAATTTGGACAAGAGGCTTATCCTCACTATATCCAATGATCATATTTTCAAGAAGAATAATTGGTTGATTTCCTTTTGAATCTTTTTCCAACAAGTCACCTCCCGACCTTACAATTATTTTAGGTGAACCTAATCTCTTATTTGGTATTGACGGATTAGTAAACAATTCTAAATTTAAATTATTGATACTATGTCTATTTTTTTGATAGTTTTCTTGCTCTCTTTACCATTTTAACCAATTCTTTTCGAGCTTCATCGGGAGATGATATTTCATTTTCAAATGCCAATCTGATCGGTCTCTGACCGAGACCTGTTGTAGCAGACATCTCAAAACCATATCTATCAATTCCAGTCATCACTGCTTCAGTAGTATCAATCGCTTTACTCATGGTTTGACAATATAAGAGAAGTGCGTCTGAGTGATCTTCATTCATGTGTGTAATAATATCTTGTGCCGAATTAATTAATGGATCAGGCTTACTATCATTCCATTCTCCTCCTTCGATCCATGACATTCGTCCAAATCCTCCAATGTATCTTATGGACTCTGCCTTCAACTCGAAGAAAGAAAAATCTGTAAAATCGACATAATATGAAGAACTTGGGTGTTTATTTACAAATTTCTCCTTAATCAATTCAAAACTATCCTTAGACATTTCTTTACATTCACCAACAATTGTAAGTCGGCCAAGAGCTAGTGGATTTCCTTCTCCTATCTCGCTTATCATAAGCGATGCTTTTGCATTCGATCTTAGATTCTTAGTGTGTTCTGCTAAATTACTTATCAGAAAGATTGGGTTATTATCGTGAATAATGTAAGTCACAAAAGAGCCATATGGGTGCCCTGTTGATTTTATCGATATTGTGCTCAGTGTTCCTGAACTCATAGCTGACGCTAAAGTAATCGCTTGTTCAGCATGTGAAGATGTCGCAACATTTGGATCATAGAGTAAATCTTGTTCCCTATCTCTGGAATTATTGGCACTACCATGCCTGGATTCCTCTGAAATTTTTTCATCCTCCATAATTTCAGTTGTCACAAACATTTTTTTTTAAATATTCTTCATCATTTCAAGAGTGGCTGGAATCCATTCTTCGGCCTCGTCTTCATAGTCAGTGTCTAGGTCAATCCTATCTGTGACTCTAGTTCCCCCTTTTTCATGAAGAACTGTATCCCATTCCTTTCCTGATTCACAGAATAAGTCAAAAGCGGTATCTCCAAGTGCTAAGACTGCAAAATGAACACCGCTGAGGCTATCATCGTCCAATTCTGATACACCATCAAATAGATCTTGAGCGTTGTATGGCTGTTCACCATCACCCCAAGTACTACAGAATACGAGAACACGTTTCGAAGATGTAATCTCATCTATCTCGAGTTCATCCATTCCTCTTACGGTTGCTTCTAGGTCATATTTACTTGCCATTGAGCCAGCTTCAAAAGCCAACTCTTCAGCATTACCTGTTTCTGAACCAAATAATATTAAAATTTCACCATCCGCTGTCATTAAAATCACCTTTCGAAGTATGCCTGAATTCCTGGTACACTAGATACAGCTGCACCATAAGTTCCTAAATGATCCTGTGCATTTGTAACTACCATTTGATCTGTATTGAGTAATTCTTTGAGGATTTCCCTTCCTTCTGCATCATCGCCGAGTTTCGCCAATCCTTCTTGTACGATAGCTACGGTTTCTTCGTCCATTGTTTCTGGATTGTAAATCGCAGGATGGCTTGGTGCTTGTGCAAATGCAGGTAGCATTACATATTCTTCAACGTCTAAACACCAGTCATATCGATTTTCTCCAGTGCAATATGAGTTTACAACTGAGTCTTTTGCGAGAGCAACATCTCCATACCCTTCAGATAGACACCTCAGTGCACCTTTATATGAAGAGTAAACAGTTCCACTTTCTGGTATGCTTGAGTCTTCTGAAAAGAAAGTATGAACGGTATCCCTGAGAGAGGCAATATCGTCTGGATCTCCTACAACTTCTGCATATCCATTATCGATTAAATATCCCATCGGTAATAGCATTCCAGCACTTTTTAGCCAGCCAGTATGGCATGATACTTTTCCTCTCATTAGTTCGAAAGGGTCTGTGGAGTTGTCGTCGTCAAGGTAAGCTTCTGCTATGTCGGAATCAGCTTTTACCCATGCTGTCGCATTGTAATACATACGACCATCAGCTTTAGTTTCTGCGGCCAAGACATCTAATCCATAGACTTCCCATGCCAACCATGCTGCAGCTCCGTCCATGAAAGCGATGTCTGCATTGCCCTTGTCTACTGCTTCAATAGCAAGACCAGAACTTGTAATTGGATAGATCTCTACATCCATCCCTGTTAGTGATTCCAGTTTATCGGCAAGATGTTGTGGGTTCTTTTCCCAGAAAAGATATGTGTCTTGTAACTCGAAAGCCACAACAAGACAGTTTTCTTCGTCTTCACATTTTTCGTAGTTTACATCGAAAGCCATGTATAGCAGCGTAGCTGAAACCACAAGTCCAACCATTAAAAATGCCTTATTTTTCATTGCCCATTCGGTAATCGTACCTGAATCCATGCCCCCGTGGAAAAACAACTCGTATAATAATATTTAGGGGGACCTAAATCGTATTGTTTTACATTTTTTCTTCTCTAAATGACAATTATCTAAAATCCAAATAACCATTTTGGTTTTGTTAACAACCATTTCAGCCAGGACTCGGATGCTTTGAAAAGGTTGATTTTATGCCTTCCAACTCTGACTATCTCTACCCCCTGATTGTCGAATTCTTGATACCAAAATTTTCTTGATTCTATGGGGAAGGACTTCTCAAATCGTTTTGGTGTAGCCATCACTTTCCAATCATTTAGTTCGGATACTGTATTAATGATTTCATATCTTGCTTTATCTGTGAAGATCTCTTTTATTTCTACCATAACTTTTTCTCTGCGGTGCTTTAGTTCGTCCACTACTTCGTCAAATGTTGGTATTGATATCTTTAACTTCGAACCAGCCTCTTTTATTTCCTCGAATGTCATCTTGGATAATTCAACCAACTCTCCATTTATCTCTATGACATCATCATGAAATACTAAAACAATTCCATCACTTGATTCTCTTATATCAAATTCCCAATATTTGAAATCACCATCAATCTTATTTATTGATATTCTCAAACCTTCTAAAGTATTCTCTAAATTCGTTCCAGATGCTCCCAATCTATGGCCTGAATTTCTCATTTTTTTTCCTCAATTCTGACGATTTCTTTAATTTTGGTAAGAAGCAACCATTGAACGAACAGCTTCTTCAACGGGTATCTCGCCATTTAGAAGCTGGCTTAGAGAGGACAGAAATGGTATTTCAACACCTAATTTCGGTGCTATTTTAACAAACATTCTAGTCGCTCTAACTCCTTCGGCTACCATATGCATTTCGTCTAAAGCTTCCTCTAGTGATTTTCCGTTACCTAGCATTTCTCCAAGAGTTCTATTTCTACTTCTTGGACTGGTCGCTGTGACATATAAATCTCCTAAACCTGCCGGCCCAAAAGCAGTTGTTGGCTCTGCTCCCATAGCATTCAATAACCTAATTCCTTCGCTGAATCCGGCAAGAACTAATGCTGCTTTCAAATTGTCACCTCCGATACTATGCCTTAGACCATCTACCAATCCGCATGCAAGCGCCACGGTATTTTTGAATGCCCCCCACAATTCTGCACCCTCAGGATCATCAGCAGGAGTTAAAACCAGTGTATTTGTAGACAGTCTTCCAGCTATCCTTTCAGCAACCGACCTATCATGACATGCAACCAACGCAGTCGTCATAACGCCCCTAGCTACCTCAGGAGCTATTGTTGGTCCTGTCATCACAACCAAAGAGTTTGTTTTTTTTGCTTCATGGAGCCTTTTAGTGATAGCTTTTGATATAATGCCTAAACCACCTTCTTTTTCCGGTGCTAGACCTTTCGCTAAATCGATCAATAGGTGAGAAGGCCTGAGGTGTGGAATAATTTGATCGACGACTCCCAGAATAATACCCGAAGGTACCGCTAAGACAATAATCTCACATTCAGTAGTAATATCTTCAATCTGCATTGTTGCTTGTAAATCTGGGATTTTCGTATGTGGTAGATATTTTTTATTAACATTGTCAGTCATTATTGACTCATACACATCTTGTTCAATAGTCCAACCCATAACATTGTGTCCATCATCACACCATACTTTGGCAAGTGCAGTTCCCCAATTGCCTAAACCGATAATACCTATACGAGCCATAGCCGCCCTCAAATTCGCTCGCTTTAACATTCGGTTAAGACCCTTGGGTATGAGAAGGGCTCATCCGTTGCATTCTTGACTAAAATGCTCTCCCACCAACACAAGCAGGGGTACCCGAGTGGTCAAAGGGGCTGGGTTTAGGTCCCAGTGCGTAGTGCTTCGCAGGTTCAAATCCTGTCCCCTGCACCACTTTTTTTAGTTAATAGAACAGTTTTAGGTTCAAATCTATCTCCTTATGAACCGTTGACTTAATGTTCACTGTCCTACTCCGTGAATCGTGGACGAGGAAGTTCCTGTTGATTCAGCAGATTTGCTTATCAACCAGACACAGAATTCTACTGATAATAGTACTGATAAGGAACTCGATAGAATCAGATTGCGTCGAACAGACAAGAGTAAGAAATTTCCCAAAACTTTTGATGATGCGGTATTAATTTTTGGATTAATAGCAGGAATAATTTTCTTTGGAGGAGTTACACTATTATCTTCTGGTATGCTAGCAGGAGATTCTATCACATTAGATGAAAATCTCTCCAAAACACCACTGGATACAGGAGGTGAATGTGTAGATAATAAGGGGGCGGTTTCTTTCAATATTTTTATCGAAAATCACGATGAAATTAAAATAAGATCAAAAAATGTAGTATTAGACAAATTCTCAGTTCTAGTGATAAAAATCACCAATTTAAGCGAAACGGAGCCGTATTTTGAACACTACAAGAGTGGAATCGGAAATATTGAATATTCATTTGAATTGGAAGATCAGGTTGATAATGGAAAATACTCTTTGACTGCTCAAATTTATCAGAGTATTGATGAGAGTGAGTTTATAATTACGAACAAATCGTCTTTTGATGAAGTATCATCAGAGCTCCAAAGAAATGGCGATGAGAAAATCGTGGAATTAGAAGTCTCTGGCCATTCATTAGAGATTTATGACCCTGAACCAAGAGACTGTTTCACAATGACAGAATTTGGGTACTGGGGCTGGGCTCTAATGGCAGCGGAGTGGGCAGGAGGTAGGGAAACTGCAATGTTGACGGGAGGCAGTGCTGGAGTCCCCGCTTGGTGGATGGCTTCCATTTCCTTAGGGATGTCAATTTTCTTCTTGTGCGTGCAGTATCCCTTAATGCATCGTATGTATCATCGAGATATTGATGATATTTTAACCCAAAAACAGCTTTTCCGCCTTATTGAGAGGACTCTGATTAAATCTGAGCAAAACCTCAGGATCAAAATTAATTTTGAAAAATTGAAGATGCAAGAGAGAGCAATCTCGATTGATGTAATTATACCATATATCACTACCAACAAAACAATTGGAGAGGCCACAGATATCCGGGCAAGATTAACTAAAGATTTACTCGAGGAGTTCTCCATTTTCGGTGAAATGCGACCGCTCCAAATTAAATCAATATGCCTTGATGGTAAGAATAATTCTTATAATAATGAATTCATTCTTTCAGGAGATCTTTCTCTTGTTGTCTCTGAAAGGAGTCCTTTAAGTGAAGATTACAGTACATTCTTTTCAGGGCTTGGAGCCAATGGCAAATTAGAGGAAAAGATAGTTTACACTCTTAATAAATGGTTTAAAAAACACAATCTTTCTGATTATGGTTCTGCGATAATTGTGGATGAAGAATCTGTTCTGATCAGGGTGATATATACTCCCATTATGAGGTTCTCATATTTTCTCTACAGGAAATCATTTATTGATATGCAAGATGATTTAACAGATTTCCTTACAGAGAATCTAGAAGATTTGGGAGATAGAGAATTAATTGTAAGCGCTCGAAATGAGAAAGCTAGCCTTTCAGATAGAGCGGTCGCAGGTCGAGTTGAACTTGGCTCTAATCAAGATGATTTAGTCGGAGAGGCAATGGTAGCGAAACAAGCTGGATTAACCGGAGTTTTGTTACAAAATCCATTCATGGGAGATATCTTATCATCTGTTGAATATGTTGCCCACTCAAACAGATCAAAAATAGATAAATATGGTTTCTGGGGTTTAATTGTATTCGTATGGATACCATTCATGGCTAGCGGTGTTTTGGTAGGAGCTATGCTTGGACTCGTGGCTAGAATGCGTTTTCGAAGAGTTCTGTTGGCTTGTTTAATTGGCGGTTCTGCCGCTTCTATAACTTGGGCCTACACTGCTAGAGGGATAATAGAATTCATGGAAAAATATCATGCACAAACCTTCATACCATTTTTAATTTTACTAGCTTTTGTTTTTACTTTCTTACATCTCCGAAGGAATAAAAGAAGGAGAAGAGAAGAATTATTCAGGGAGTCAATGGCATTTTTCGCCACTTCGAGTAATTCTAACACATAGGAGGCAATGTAATGAAGAACTTATTGCAAATGAAAAATTTAGAGCGACATTATGAAACACCAGCGGGAATTGTTCGAGCTCTTGATGGTGTTTCTTTCGAAATTTCAGAAGGTGAACGAGTCATTCTGTTGGGCCCATCCGGTTCGGGTAAAACGACACTGTTGAACTGTTTATCAGCACTGGATAGCCCTACTGGTGGAAGCTACTCCTTTCTCGGAAACCAGGTACCGCGTAATAATTCAGAGAAAATGACTTCGTTTCGAAGGGAAAATATAGGTTACGTATTCCAATTTTTTAACTTACTTCAGGACCTCACAGTTCTAGAAAATATACTTTTAATTCAGGAATTAGCCGGTAATAAAGACCTCTCTCGTGCGAAAGAATTGTTGAAACTAGTCGGCCTTGAATCCGAAATCAATCGTTTTCCCGGAGAGATTAGTGGTGGTCAGCAACAGCGTGTTGCTATCGCTCGTAGTATAGCGAAGAGACCTACGCTATTGCTCGGTGACGAATTGACTGGAAACCTAGATACTGAAACATCAAACAAAGTTATGGAATCTTTAGTAGAGTCGTGTAAAAAAGAAAATATTACTTCTGTGTTTGTAACTCACGATGAAGAATTAGTAAAATTTGCTACTAGAATAATTCGAATTGATAGTGGTAAAATCATCTCAGATGAGAAAATTGAGACCCAATCAGATGTATTTTAATTGGAGGTATTTCAATGTCGAATTTGTTGAATAAACGTTTAGCACGGAGCCTTTGGCGTACCAAAATCCGTCTTATTGCCGTTGTATTGATGGTTTTTGTTGGTGTTTTTGCTGGAATCACCTTTGGTGGTTATGCGCACAATCTTGGCGGTATGTATGATACAATGCAAGCCGATAATGATGAGGGGGCTAATCTTGCCGATATCTGGATTGATAATCGTAGTGCGATGTGGTCACCTGAACAAGTTAGTACTTTCTGCGATTCATTATATTCAAATTGGGAATCAAACACCACGACTTCATTTTCTTTAGATTCATGTGAGGGTCGAATTGTTACTCAGGGAGTTATGTTCTATAGTAATGGTGATGGCGAACGTATAATCAATTCTCTTTGGCATGGAATTCCTGCGGATGCCAATGCCGATCGCGTCTGGATGCCGGAGGGTAATTCAAAAGGTCGGACAGCAATTGCAGCAGATGAGATTGTTATAGATGCTCACGTCACTGATGCTCTGAACCTCAGTCTCGGAGATGTTGTCAGTATCGGGGCCGGAAATGCAACTGCAGACTTTATCCTTGTAGGAATCGGTTATCATCCATTGCATGTTCTTATGGCTCCCGAAGGCTCATTATTTCCACCCGAATCTGGTGAATACGTTGTTGGCTATCTTTCTGATACTGGGATGGCTAGACTTACTGGTAGTAAGATAGGTACCAGTAATACGATTATTTTGGACATCGAAGGCACGCCTTCGTATGACTTACCAGATACTCAAGAGTATGAGGGTACAGAAATTGATAATATGAAGGAACTTGTTACTTCATCACTCATCACTAACCAATTAGATGCAAGAGTCAGAGATAGAGGACAAAATGAACCGATAGAAATTATGCGACAAGATTTGGCCGGTGCTGAGAGAATGACAGTTCCTTTCACCGTTATGATTGCCTCAATAGCGGCCATTACAATTGTTTTGAGTCTGCAACGTCTGGTACAAAGTCAATCTAGAGAGATTGCTGTACTACGTACTCTTGGGGTGAAACGATCATCACTAATGATTGGTTATCTTTTTGCTCCTTTAGCAATAGGAGGAGTAGGATGTACTTTGGGTGTTTTGGCAGGACCTTGGGGGATGAACGGAATGTTAGACTTCTATCAAGATCTTGTTGGCTTGCCAATCGTTGATAGAACAGTTCCACTCTCAATCTATTTCTCTGTCATTCTTTTAACCATGTTAGTTGTATTTATATCAGGTGCATTTCCTGCATGGAAAGCGAGTCGACTTGATCCATTAGATGTATTAAGTGGACAAAGTGAAATGCGTTTAGGTTCTGATAAACTCCGAAAAATTACTTCATGGATGCCAACAACACTCGGTCTTTCAATTCGGTCAAGTGTGCGTAAACCTATTCGACTGACAACGACATTCTTAGCTGTAGGTATTTCTCTAATGCTTTTTGGTTCGATTCAAATGATGGGTGCTGGGCTGCAAGAAACTTTTGTTGGTGGCCTTGAAGATGATCAAACTTGGGATGCTCAAGTATACATTATGTCTGATGCCGAGGCACCTGTTCTAGATTGGGCTGAAAATAACTCGGCTAATTACGAAATTGTAATTGAAACGCCCCTCGGTTCAGTTACTGATTCTGAGGGAATCGAGCGGATTTTTAATCTTGTAGGTCTTGATAATTTTCAAAATGGAATGCGGCCAGTCCCATTAATTGAGGGAGATTTTCCGGGTACTAATGGAATATTGCCTGAAGTGATAATGGATGAAGGTAGTATGGGATTTCTTGGATGGGCTGTCGGAGAAAAACAAACCGTTAGCATTAATGGCATACAACAAGATGTTGAAATTGTAGGAATATCCAGTGCTGAGCTGGCCAGAACGATGTATTTTTTCCGTGGAGATTTGAGTGAAATTTTGGGTGTTAATGCAACCTCAATTTATCTCCAACTACCTGAAGGAATAGAGGTTAATTCTGATTTAGGTAAATTATCTACTGGTATTGTAGAACGACAAACCCTTCTCGATGGTATCAATAGTTTACTCGATCAACAAACCCAAATTTTCCAGGCTATGATGTATCTTGGTTTATTGTTTACAATAGTAGTAATGTTTAACACGATGATTATGAATGTTGCAGAACGTGATTTTGAACTGGCAACATTACGAGTATTAGGGGCTTCCACACGCAGTCTTGGCCTGATGCTTCTGTTTGAGAGTCTTCTAATTGGGTTCATCGGAGGAATTGTGGGTGTTTTGTTTGCATATGGTGGAGCAGTAGGCTTAGCTACATCATTTTCATCTTGGCAATTTATAGTACCTGTTACAATTATTCCGAGCGTAGCTTGGCAGTTGATGACTGGAGTGGTTCTCATTGCAGTAGCAATGACTCCATTTGGAGTTTGGAGATTAAGGCGTATGGATTTGGTGGAGAAAGTAAAAGACCTATCTCAGTGAGGAGTATATCATGAGAATTGTGACTTGGAATCTAAATGGCATTAGAGCGGCGCATCGTAAGGGACTTGATGATTTTATTAACAAAATAGATAGTGATGTTTGGTTGTTCCAAGAAGTAAGGGCTTTACCTGAACAGATGCCGAAAGATTGGCAACCAGTTGGTGGGCATGAGATTATTTGGCATCCTGCTGAAAAAAAAGGATATTCTGGTGTCTCAACTTGGTCAAGAATAGGTATCTCCGAAGAAGGTCGTGGTATATCTACAAATGTTGATATCAATGACTCTGAAGGACGTGTTCTTCATACAAAACATGGAAGTCTTCATTGTATCAATATTTATCTTCCAAATGGTGGAGCAAGTGTTGAGAGACAAAAATTTAAAGATCAATGGTTAGAAGATTTACTTACTTGGTCTGAGAAATTTATCGGTTTAGATGAACCAGTATTACTTTGTGGTGACCTAAATATTGCTCATACAGAGAATGATATTTGGAATCCATCAGGCAATAAACATACTTCAGGGTTCTTAATCCATGAACGAGAATGGTTCACGCGTTTCCTTTCAATCGGTTGGTATGACCTCTTGAGGATGGATTCGGGTGACATCAAAGGACCATATTCATGGTGGTCTAATAGAGGTCAAGCAAGAGCTCTGAACAGAGGATGGAGGATAGATTATGCTCTTGCTAACGATGCTGCATTGGAGATTTTCGAGTCCGCTAAGATATTGAGAGAAGGTGGACTAAATGTTTCTGATCATGCTCCTTTGATCATAGATTTAGACATTTAATGCCATTTTTTTCAAAGCCTTGTCTTTTTTTTTAATACGATACCTTTCAAGAGTAAGACAGCAGGCGGTGAAACATGGGAGAAGGCCTAGTAAATCGTCTTGCCAAAATTTTACCCAATGGCCGAGGAGTTTGGATACCTATGGATCATGGAATTTCAGCATACCCTGAAAAGGGCCTTGACAACATGGATCAGGTAATATCTTCTTGTATTTCCGGTGGTGCAGATGCGATTGTTTTGCAGAAAGGTGCTTTGAGCCACTTTGTAGAAACTACAGGTTGGAGTAATTTTGTTTGCCATGTTTCTGTGTCTACTGTGAACGCTGGAGATAAAAATCAATACAAAGTTAGAGTGGCAGACGCGGAAGAGTGTCTAATGAGAGGAGCTAGCGCTGTGTCAGCACAGATCAACCTCGGGGATAGTTTTGAAACTGAAATGATTGAAGAAATGGGTAAATTGACCGGCCAGGCATTACCACTAGGTCTGCCCACACTAGGTATGATTTACCCTAGAGGTCCTATGTTAAAAATCAGCGAAGGTGATGTCACCAAGGGGGTTGCTCATGCTGCAAGAGTAGCATGGGAGTTAGGGTGTGACGTCGTCAAAGTGCCTTGGACAGGAGATGTAGAATCTTTCAAATTAGTATGCCAAGCAGTTCCTATTCCTGTTCTCATTTCTGGAGGTCCCAGAAATATTTCGTTTATCGAGTTACTCCACATTGTTGAATTAGCTATTTCTGCGGGTGGTTCCGGTGTCTGCATAGGAAGACAAATTTTTGGTGCCAATGATCCAGAATCCTGTGTTAAAGCATTGAGAGCAGTAGTACATGATAATTCAACATCCACAGAGGCTTCGAAATTACTTGAGAGGTGATATTGTGGAACTTTGGCAAGATTCTCATTCTAAATCTACTCCTGAATCATGTTCAAGAATATGGTTAGGTAGTGCCTCAGATGTTGCTGAAGTTAATCTCGATGACGCTCATTCGCAAGAAGAAGCAATTTCATTGATTGGTATGATACCTTGGATTCTTGTTAGGTGTTCCGATTGGACAATGATTCCTCTAGAAAATCTAGTTTCAAAATCCAAAGGAAGTGGGACTAAAATTTCCGTAGCAATTGATAAAATAATTGATTTAAATGGTGCAGCATTCGCTCTTGAACATGGTGTTGATGCCATACTACTTCCTGCAAGTAATAATGAATTATGGGAAGCTGCAATAGCTTTAGCGTCAAAAAAGGAATCATTAGATAAAAACCCTTCAAATTCTGTCGGAATAGATAATGCAGTAATATTTTCTATAGATTCCAGTGGCGTGGGTGAAAGAGTTTGTATCGATCTTATTGAGAGATTAGAAGTTGGAGAAGGTATGGTTATTGGTTCAAATGCGTCCTTTTTAGCTTTGGTACATGGAGAGACAATTGAATCTCAATTTGTTCCAACCAGACCTTTTAGGGTTAATGCCGGTTCTATCCATTCTTACGTATTGATGTCTGATAATTCAACTAAGTATCTTTCTGAACTTGAAGCAGGAGATGAAGTTGCAGTTATTTCCTCATCTGGTGATATTAGAAAATGTATTATTGGAAGATTAAAAATCGAAAGACGCCCGTTCTTAATTGTCCGATTTAAAACACATAATGAGGAAGTGGGCCAAATAATCCTACAACAGGCAGAAACTGTCAGATTAATAGATAAGGATGGTAATGCAGTTTCGGTTACAGATTTAGAAGTTAATGATGAGATAATGATTAGGCAACAAAATCAAATGAGGCATATTGGAAATGCAGTTGAAGGAGAGATGAATGAAAAATGAATATCCTAGCCGAAGCAGAATCTAATGCCGCGATTTCAATATTGCATGCATTAGGTTTAGATAAAGGGTGTTCCATCGGAATAAATCTCAAGGCTACTGTAAAGTTAGTTTCAGAGTCTCAAAAGATAGATGATGATTTTCATGAATTATTCCAGTCCATTGAGGTGGTTTGGAAAGAGAATGGTTTCCCTTTACCTGAAAAATATGGTTGGCAAGTTTTTTCAGAGATTCCGATAGGCCAAGGCTTGAAATCAAGTTCTGCAATTTCTTGTGCAGCAATTAAAGCATTAAACCAAGCGACTTGGACGGGCCTGAATGATTTTGAAATTGTCAATCTTGCAGTTTCTTCACAGCGCAGATGCGGCTGTACGATTACGGGTAGCTTGGATGATACTTGGGCTTCCATATCAAGCGGGTGGAAATTAGTTGACCCAAACAAATCTGCACAAGAATCAATTCTATTAGAAGGTAATATTGAAGACGATATTACCATATTTCTGATATTAAGGGGTAGAAGGACAAAGGAAATAAAAATCAGTAATTTCAAAGAACAAACAAGATTTTTTGAACGAGCTTTAGATTCAATTTCAAATGATTCTATATTCCAAGCAATTTCAACCAATGGTATGGCTGTAGCTGCTGCTACAGAAGATGATGAAGCAGTCCGAATATGCAATAAATTGATTGCTAGAGGGGCTATTGCGGCAGGAATTACTGGTTCTGGGCCTGCAATTTCAGTCATTAGTTTTGTTCAAGATTCAGAAATAATACGTCAATCACTCAATGATTTAAAATACGATATAATTGAAACAAATTTTTTCAATAATAATATTTTGGAGTTGGTTTGATGAGTATGAGAATTGGTGAACGTTTGCGTGTCACACTCTTTGGGGAAAGTCATGGGAAGTGCGTGGGTGCGTTATTGGAAGGTCTCCCAGCAGGGACTGAAATCGATAACGATGCTCTATTAGATTTCATTAATAGGAGAAAACCTGGACGAAAAGGCCTCTCTACAAGAGCAGAAATTGATGAATGTGAGATTATGTCCGGTGTACATGATGGATTAGCTACTGGTTGGCCTATACTCTTGTTGACTTACAATTCTGATGTTCGATCAAAAGACTATTCATTTTTACCGGATCACCCTCGACCGGGACATGCGGATATGGTAGAACATGTTCGCTCACAAGGTGCGAGTGATTTACGGGGTGGTGGTTCTCAATCTGCTAGACTTACGTTTGGGTTAGTAGCTGCTGGAAGCCAAGCTAGAAGTCTATTAGAGTCTGTTAACTGGTCTTGTACAGCCCACCTACGCAGCGTGGGAGATATTTCATCAAGACCATTGTTTGAACTCGATCGCAAGTCTTCATTAGAGAAAGGAACTGATATGGCTAGACTGAACTGTAGAGATCCTGAAGCGGTTTGTGAGATGTCTGATTTTCTAAATTCAGTTAGAAAAGATCTAGATTCCATTGGATCTACTGTTGAGCTATTGATTGAAGGTCTTCCAATAGGGGTTGGCGAACCATGGTTTGATGGTATTGAACCAGCATTGGCTAGGGGCCTGATGGCGATTCCCGGAGCCAGGGCAATCGAGTTTTCACATGGTTTCAAAACCTCGAAAATGCGTGGTTCAGAAAATAATGACGTATGGTCTATGGAAAACGGTAATACCATACTTGAAGGCTCGAATTCGGGAAATGCGGATGGAGCTCTAGGAGGGCGCTCAACTAGCGCAGCAATAAGAGTAATAGTTCATTTTAAACCACCAAGTAGTCTTGCGAGAGAGCAATCAACCTTGCATTTACCTAGTGGGCAGAAAAAACCATTACGGGTACACGGCAGACATGATCCAGTACTAGGTCCTAGAGCAGTTCCAGTAGTTGAAGCAGTAGCTATATTGGTAATCTCAGATTTGGGACTTATTGGGGGTTATTTCGACTAGTCATTTGCTGCTGTTTTCTCTCATCTGCGCAATTCTAACAGGTAAATTTACTGCAAAGGCAGAAGCTACAATCATGAATACAACTGCTGTCCCAAGTGCAACACCGTAAACCGACGTCAACTCAACACTCTCTGCTAGCCTAGCGGCTGCAGCATCGCTACCTAGAAGCCCTACTATCGACGGTATAATCAGATTAATCATCAGGGTGATTAATGCAACTAGACCAGCAATCAACGGAGTAATCATGAGTGATCTGTAATATTGTCTTGTAATTTTCTTTACGTTCATCACGTAGACTTCTCCCGTTCTAATAGATTTATCCAGCATTGAAAATCTGATTATTCCACTTGTAAGTTCGATATACATTACTAGAAATAGAGCATATGCTATCAATAATAATTTCTGAGAAATTTCCCCGTCAGGTAATAGGTCTATTCCAAATTCTACCTTACTACCGGCGAATCTTATTGTTACCAAAATAAGTACAACATAGGAAATCAAAATAGCACGTTGCTCTCTTTGAAATATTCCATACATTCCTGCAATAAAACCTATTCCGATTAGGCCAAGGTGAATTAGAGCACCGATTGAAGGCATATCAATTGTATTGCTTAACCAGAACCAAGCAGTTCCAGATACAGGAGTTACCGTGAATGTAACTATTGAGAGCAGTGTAAGGGTAATTGCGGCACACATCTGTAAGGTTTGAACAACTCTATCCGGAGGTAGGAATTTAGTTTTTGCTACAATCGGTCCTCCAAAGAAGGATTCAATCACAGACGGCACATGAACTTCAGGAATAGCATCTTTAGGAATTTCGGTACTTCCTTTCATTCTTCCTGCTGCCTTTTTACGACTAGGAGCGGAGGATCTTATTGTTTTTCCATCGTACAAGTGAGCAGTATCCGATTTCTTTTCTGCCATTATAAAACCTCAAAAACCTCTTGCGCCAGAAAGCGCTGTATTTAGTAACATGTCAGGCTCCCAATCCATCACATTCGCCCCCAATCCTCTTAACTCGCTCATCAGGATATCTCTCTCTGTTTTCAGTAATTCATATCCTGTTCTATCCAGTCTCCTAGCATCGAATTCGAACTCTAAACTACTCGGAGAGAGTATGGTTACATCGAAGTTTCTGGACCTCAAGTCTCTCACTGCGTCAATTATTGTTGGATCATCTTCCAGTGGACTCAATATAATAATTGGGCTACCTCTGTTAATGTGTGGTAAAATTCTGTTTGTGACAACTTTCAGTGGAGTATTCCCTTTAGCCATAGCTCCAGCTAATTTCGTTAATATCACGTATAATTGTTTTTTTCCTGTGTCTCTATCCACAGAGATAATTTCATCCCCGTAGACCACAACTCCAACAGAATCCCTCCTTGAAAGGAAGTATTGAGATAGACTCGCAGCTGCTCTAGTGCTGTAAACAAGAGAGTTCCTGCTTACTGGACCTGTTTCAGCAACTGATCTACTATCAACCAACAAAATTATGTCACTAACAGCATCTCTTTCATATTCGTTAACCATCAATTTCCCGCCAGATCTTGCTGTGGCTTTCCAGTTAACCTTCTTCATCGCGTCCCCGGGAACATATTCTCTAAGATTGTAGAAATTTGAACCCTCACCTGGGTTCCTGATGTTAACAGCCCCGGTAAATATTTTTGGCACTCTACTTTTTATTAACGCATCTTTGATATCTTCCATTTTTGGAAAAACTAGAAAATCATCATAAAGGTGGATTTCTCTTTCATTATGGAATAGGCCAAATGTGTCCTGAATTCTTATGCATACTGGACCTATTGTGTAAAAACCTCTCAATGGTGCTTCGATAGTGTACGATATTTCTGTTTCTCTTTGGGGGCCTAATTCCATAAGGACATAATTAGCCCCTTTCTTTATTCTCATAACTTCAGGCACTCTATCTCTGACTTCTAAAACTTTAGAGAGATTTGATTTATTTTGAATTCTTATTGATACATCTATTTCACCATCTTCAAAAACACGAGCAGACGAAAGTTTTCTCAGTGCAACAAGATTTTGTAAAGCTATTCCACCTGTTGCATTGTCTTCTTCTAATCTTCTGCCTGATGAAGATACGTCAGCGTTAGTAGTTCTAAAGGCAGCCCATGTAAGGAATGACAATAGGACTACGGCTACAGTTACCAACTGTTGATTTCTCAATACTAACCCTAGAAGGTACAGAGCAATAGCCAGCGAAGCAAACATCGCTGATTTTCTACTCCATGCCATAAGCAAACCTCCTATAAGTCAGAAAAAATCAGACAGTTGGTACTGGAACCTGTCTGAGAATGTCTGCAATTACCTGATCAGTTTCAAGGCCTTTAATTTGATGTTCAGGCTTCAAAATTAGTCTGTGTGATACTGCTAATGTGGCTACAGCTTTCACGTCGTCAGGAGTAACGAAGTCCCTTCCTCTCATAGCCGCAGCAGCACGACTTGTTTTCAGTAATGCTTGAGATCCTCTAGGTGATGAACCAACTAAAACACGTGGATCTTCTCTGGTTCTTGAAACAATTTCAACCATATACATTCTAACCGCAGGGTCAACATAAACTTCCTCAATGGCTTGTTGCATTGCGACAACTCTTGCAGGGTCAGTAATGACATCAACTTCTACTGCATCTTTCTTTCTCTCAATACGCCTTCTCAATATCTCATCTTCATCTGCTCTGTCGGGATAACCTACTGACATCTTGAACATGAAACGATCAAGTTGAGCTTCAGGAAGTGGATATGTACCTTCTTGTTCAACGGGGTTTTGTGTTGCCATTGTCAGGAACGGCGAAGGAAGTTTGTGTGTGATTACACCTATTGTCACTTGCTTCTCTTGCATCGCTTCTAAAAGAGCAGCTTGTGTTTTTGGAGGTGCTCTGTTAATCTCGTCAGATAATAGAAGATTACAGAATATAGGGCCGGGTTTGAAACTGAATTCACCTTTCTTCGCGTCATAAATATTTGTTCCTGTAATATCTGCTGGAAGTAGATCAGGCGTGAACTGAACACGCTTGAAATCACATCCAAGCGCGTCAGCGAAAGTATTGGTCATCAAGGTTTTTGCAAGTCCCGGGTAATCCTCGAAAAGAAGATTACCATTTGACAAAATATTAACCATAACATTGTCAATTACGTGGCTTTTTCCAATAATTACTTTTTGAACCTCTAGGCTAATTGCTTCCGCAATAGCTCCTACAGCCTCAAGCTTGTCACTCATCTTCTTAGAACCACGAACGCTTTCGGCTTTCTTTGCATAACCTTGGTTGACCGCGTCTGATTGCGGTGCTGCTGGTTTTTCTGCTGGTGGTGTTGCATTCATTTTTTTCATCTCCAATTTTAATTTACCTTACCCCATTTTCTTATTGCTACCATGAGTTGCCTTAGTTCTTGGGGTGAGTATTTTCTTGATTGGCTGTAGGCCAGTTCAACCAGCCGCGGGTCGCCTATCATAGCCTGGACCTCTGCTGGAGGTTTTGAAGCCATTTGGTCTCTAGTCAGGTCATGATGCACTCTGACTTTTGTGAATAAGGATTGTTTGACCCTGAGTCTGTAAGTGCTGGGATCTAACTTTTTCGGCCTTTGATTAAATCTAGTCAAATCGAAAATGTGTCTCCAGTTTTCTTTTTCGGGTATAATCATCATAGAAACAAGTAGGAGTAGACCCACATTGAGGACAACTAACCATTTCAAGAAAGTATTCGATGTTAGTAAAACCACGGTTGACATTCCGGCGACAAACGGTGCAGAAATGGTCCCGGTTACATGTCTGCTTTCGTCAAATACTATGCGGAAATTAGAATTATCTTGTCTTATTTGACTGGATAGTTGTGTGTTATCGAATTCCATCATTGAGTGAACCAACATCTGGAAGTAAATACTATTTCCATTCCAGTCGTTGTTATCATTAATCTCATTCATCCAGCATTTCGACTCGACAATTCCTTCGCATGAACTTCTCATGCCTTCGAGTGCAGCAGTGTTAAAATCCCATAATTTATTTGAGAAAGCTTCGTCATCTGAAACGAAAACGATACTTCCGGTAACATCAATTTCCTCCAATCCTCCAAACCCGGCGCTTCCTCTGACTTTATCATAGACCTGAATTCCAGGATAATCGATTCTGACCATTAGGGCTAAATCACCTGGAGCAGGGTTCCTCGGGTCGCTTGAATCTCCGTTCCCAATAATATCAATGAATGCAGAAGAAGAGGCGGTTGCCAAGACATTTACTTCTCTCTGAGTATCTGGGTTACTTTGAGGGAGATCTTCCGCTGTAGCTTCAAATCTTATTCCTGTGGGGGAGCGAAACATCACTGGAATTCTACAAGATTTTGGGTCATTATTTGAAATTTGGAACTCACTACATCCCTTTCTGGCTGCACCAGCCTCCATCTCATTAACATCGTTCTTTACGGACGCGACACTCCAGACATTTTGCCAGACTGGATCTTTTATTGTATCATCATCATTATATTCTAGCCAATGTTGATTTTGGTCAAGTAGTGGCTTATCAAAATAAGATACCCCGAACTTTGAGGCTAGTCGATTTGCATTCGTATTATCTGCGGCAACGATTACTTTGCCACCTTTTTCAGTTACAAAATCGTAAATTGCATCTGCAGCTGTTTCATCAATTGGTTTTTCTGGCGATACGATTACAAGCATAGTTCTGTGTGGATCTTTCCAGTCATTGACCAACATAGGAGTTGACATAGTGTTTGCCGTAAAATAACCTAAATCATTGCTATCCTCGGTACATCCATCTAAATTATCCCCAAGGTCGCATCTCATCTCACTTAGCTGTGCCAGACTGTCCTTTTCATACGCTGAATATGATGTGTCTTTTCCAATAACCATCAACATGGGTGCTAACAAAAGCAAAACAACCGTAACTGCGATAGAACCAATGACTATGGTGTTGAAATCATATCTGTCGTCATCTTCTTCTGTCAAAATAATCAAATCCAATTGTGATATAGAACATTGCCAAGGCTTACAACTGTCTTAGCCAGCCATGAATCGCAGTTATATGTTGCTGCTATTAGTTCAGGTAAAATAGAGATTAATACTCTTCTTGATGTTTTTTTTACACCCTCTTAGTACACGCTTTTTCTTAATGAAAAAACATCATCGGTGTTTTTTATTAACATAAAATAGTGCCAAACAGGTTGAGAGTAATATTGCCATAATGCCTGTTGAAGGTAAGTTCGTATCTACTACTTCTGTGATGCTATCTTCTTCATCAAGATTATCTTCATTTTCTGTCGGCTTTGATAGAGGTGGTTCAACAGTAACGGAGGTTTCATCTTCGGCAATTTTTGAGGATCCAGCATTCATTGCACCGTTAGAATGAATTGTAATTTCTAGTTTACAATTCTTCCTAGGATGACTCTGCGACGCAGTAATTTTCAAATCCGCATTTGTAGATTCATCTTTTTCCAGATCAGTGATTAGTAACTTTTCTAGGCCGTTGTCTAGGGTCATCAAAGGGCAATTATCTGATAAATCAATTTCCCCAACTTTGTCTTTAATGTTGCCGTTGTTTGTTACTCTAACTCTCAGTATCATGTCAGTTCCGGCATTCATGGGACCTACAGGATCATCAATATCTACGGAAATCGAATATATTGTCGGAATCTTTAGGTCTGCGATAGCCTCTTGATTTTCAGGAATTAGAACTTGGACTCCCGCTCTTGTTACTAAACTTGCAGTGATTTTCATCTCTTCTAATGAGTTAGCATCAAAATTATAAACATCAATTCCTGATACAATTAATGAGAAGGTTTCGTTTTCCCCGGCTTGTACTTTTTCAGATTCAGGGCCATCATCTTCACCTTCAAAAGGGATTTCATAAGTGAAACTCACTTCAATTTCAAACATCTGGGTATTGTGTACATAAAACTGAATTACTCTTTCTCCATTTTCATTTATGAGAAACGGATTGCTGTCATCATCGCCAATGTAATTAATTCCTAATTCCCAATTTCCTAACTCTGGCTGTTCTTGTGCTGAGCTTATAGTCACGAAACTGGTGAGGAAAAATAAACTAATAATTGCGCACATAAGTTTGTTCATTTCAATCACTCACTAATCCTTTACAGGCTCTCCTAGTTAATACCTTAACCATTTTCCTTCTATATGCTGGGCTATACCAAGTATTCGGAACTGGTTTAATTTCCTTTCTAATTTTTTCTGAAAGAAGTTTGATACTCTCTTCACCATTCCAGTTCTCCACTATTTCCATGGCCATATCTTCATGATATCCCGGAATCGATTCCAATCCGGTGGTGGCAATTCTTAATTTTTCTAATTTTCCTTTTTCCTTCTTCCACAATACCGCAACACCCGCTTCAGGAAAGTCCCATGATTCTCTTTGTCGGAGTTTTTGGTAGTCTCCAGTCCATTCTGAGATATCTTTGGGTATTGTAATATGAGTCAATAATTCTCCAGGTAACAGCTTATTCTTTTTCATTCCATCCAATTCAAAGAAATCACTCAGATACATTTCTCTTTTTCCTGATGTTGATATGAGATGTACTTTGGCACCCATGCACATCAAAACGGGTGCTAAATCTGCTTGATATGTTGCCACACATAGCGTGTTTTGATTAGGTATGACTCTACAGTCCGCACCAGTTCCACAATCACACTTATGGCACCAATCTATTGTTTCTCTCCACTCTTCGGTTTGGTTATACCAGTAACATCTAGTGTCAAGACAAATGTTTCCACCAACTGTTCCTGACCTTCTAATCATAATGCTGGCTATCGTACTGGCAGATTTTGCTAAAACAGGATGAGTATAATCCGACTCAACCAAATCTTGTAATCTAACCATTGCTCCGATACTAGTTTCGGTTAGTTCTGTCAGTTGTGAAATATTTGCCAAGGATATCACATTCTTTTTCGGATTGAGATGCCATTTATAGTTTGGAATTAAATCCGTTCCTCCTGATATCCAATCAAAATCCTCCCGATTCGACTGTATTTCTCGAGCGAATTCTATGGCTTCGTCAACACTGTTAGGCGTGTAGAGTTTGAACGGAGGCATTTTCATTTTTATGCCTCCCTTTTCCGTCTTTCAGTATGGATCCATGCACTTCCCGCCAATCTTGGCTTCTCTAGGTATTCTTTAGAAGGAATAACTGTAACTTCCCAACATTCATCAACTTCATCCGGAGGAATCGTTGGGTCCATGCCGAACAATGCGCCATTATGATATGGTGTAATTTCAGAAGATAATCTTCTTTCTTTGTCTCTAATTGAATGTTGTTTTGATCTCTCCTCGAGTACATTTTGTAGACTGGAATGTTCCAATCTTGGGACAGGTAAATCACAAGGGTCTTCAATCTTAAGTTTTCTACATTTCTTCTCTATATTTTTGTACAACCTATCAGGGCTTATCGGTAATTCATTCGTTCTAACTCCAATCGCATCGTAAACTGCGTTACACACCGCGGGCAGAATAGGAAGCAACGGGCCCTCTCCTGCTTCTTTCGCCCCAAAAGGACCTTCTGGATCGTTTGATTCAACGATTATTGGCGTAACATGTGGCATTTCGTGCACACTTGGAATTTTGTAATCTAATAGATCCGTATTCATCAGATTTCCAGTTCTACCATACCTCATCTCTTCAGACAGAACCTGACCCATGCCCATGTGACAAGATCCTATTATCTGTCCTTTCACTGCAAGGGGATTAAGTGCTTTGCCACAATCATGTGCCGCCCAAACTTTCTCTACCTTTGTTTGACCTGTTTCAACGTCGACTTTTACTTCGGCAACATAAGCTGAAAAAGAGTATGCTGGTGCCAAACCGGCCGCCGCACCTTTGTGCGCTCTTCCCATTGGTGGAGTTCTGTAGGCTCCTGAGGCAACCAAGGCTCCTCTTTCTTCCTGCGCCTTATGTAATGCTTCTAGATACGAAACACCAATTGCTGGATCATCTTTCCTGAAAATTCTACGATCTCCAATGACTAATTTTTCAATTGGAGCACTTGTGATTTCGGAGGTTGCTTGTAGTAAATCCTGCCTGATTTCCATCGCAGCAGAAATTGCGGCATTTGCATTCATAAATGTCACTCTTGATGAATAAGAACCCAAATCGACCGGTGATGTGTCTGTTTCTCTTGATTTTACTCTAATCATATCTAATGGTAATCCTAGAACCTCCGCAACTGATTGAGCCACTACAGTGTCTGAGCCCTGGCCGATGTCGGCTGCTCCTGTATGGACTGTAACTCCTCCGTCCATATCGATCTTCAAATGTACAGTTGCATGAGGAAATTTGTTCGGATCCCAATGTATAGGAAGCCCACTTCCAGAAATAAAAAACCCACAGCCTATCCCAATTCCGTGGCCAAGTGGCATCTTCCTGAATTTATCTCTCCATCCTGATTCCTCCATCACCCTTTCCAAACACTCTCTCATCCCTATACTAGTAACTCTAAATCCTGTAATTGTTGCCGAGTGAGGAGGTAATAAGTTGGCTAGCCTGAAGGTTATAGGATCCACTTGTAATTGCTCAGATAAATCATCTATGCCTACTTCAACAGCGCAACGAGAATTTACTGCGCCATGCCCTCTCATGGCTCCACTAGCGGGTTTGTTAGTCCATACTCTCGCTCCTGTGTAGTGAAATGCTCCGATCTCATAAGGGGCTGTGTGCAGTACCCCATTGTAATATGTAGTTACATGGCCAAAAGATGCAAATGCCCCACCATCTATTAGTGCGTCTGTTTCTATCCCACACAATCTTCCTTCGCTATCCGCATGTAGGTTCATTTCAATATGGGATGGATGTCTACCTCTATTTATCCAGTAAACTTCTTCTCTATCAAATGTTATTCTAACGGGTCTTCCTGATTTTCGAGCCAAAATTGATGCGCACATTTCATGTGGAAAAGGATCGGATTTTCCTCCAAACCCTCCTCCTACGAAAGTTCGATGAACATTTATTTGATGCATCGGAATTTCTAACACATCTGCCAATGCCCTGTGAACATAATGAGGGACTTGTTGTGGTGTGTAAAGTGTTAATCTTCCAGAGGGATCCCAATCAGCAACTACTGCATGAGGTTCGGTAGCGGCGTGATTTACCCCGTTAAAAAACCAATTTTTTTTATGACTAGCAATCGCATTCTTTTCCATCGATTTAATATTTCCAAACTCTTGGAAAACCCTCTTCTGAATGTTCGCTTCACCTATGTGGTATTCACCTCTATCATGAATGGGTTCTTTTGAATCTTTCAGTCCATCTTTCATGTCGTGAATGGAATCTAGAATCTCATATTCAATTTTCATCAATCTAACAGCTTCTAACGCCGTCGCTTCATCTTCAGCGGCTACACAAGCAATTAGATCTCCTATGTGTCTTACTCTGTCAACAGCCATTGCATGCTCATCTTTTGTAACAGGTAAGACGCCGAATTTATTTTTTGCATCATCTCCTGTTGCAATTGAAATCACTCCGGGTAACTTCAAAGAATCTGACAGATCTATGGATAAAATTCTTGCATAGTGGTGTGGTGATCTGACAATCTTACCGATCAATTCGTTAGGTAATCTGATGTCGTCACCATATTTCGCTCTCCCTGTCACTTTCCAATTACTATCTACTAAGGAGGTAGATTTTCCAACTATTCTCCCAGTGATTAAATTATCATGCCTATGATCGCCCCAAGGTTGTTTTTTCTCTCCTCCTTGACTTTCAGGAATCATTTTCTCGTCTCTTGGTTCACTAATTGAATTCTTACCGCCCGATCCGGGTCTAGAAAAGGAAATTTTGCCTGGTTGTTGCCGATAACCAACCATTTCTTTCTTTTCTTCTTCAGACATTGCGATTCCTCTTATTTTAAAATCCTGGATTAGGATTACTTTTAGGGTCAGTTGTATTTTCAATATTTTTCCCTGAGACTAATAATTGACTGGCTGCTTTAACAGAATCGACTATTTGCTGGTATCCTGTACATCTACATAAATTCCCTTCGATAGCGGTTTTGATTTCAGAATCATTGGGTGTCGAATTTTTTTCCAATAATGAAGATATAACTACTAGAAAACCTGGTGTGCAAAATCCACACTGACTACCTCCATACTCACTGAACATTTCCTGAATAGGATGTAAATGATGACCATTTGCTAATCCTTCTACCGTTGTTATCTCACAACCTTGAACCTCTTGAGCCATAACTAAACATGAAAGTTTAGGATTACCGTTAACTATTATTGAGCAACAGCCACATGTACCCATATCGCAACCTCTTTTCACCCCTAGTGTCCCTACTTGATCTCTTAATACATCTAGTAGAATTGCATTGCTTTCTACGTGCTTGGAAATTTCTTTTCCATTCACAGTTGCTTTCCAAGGTATTTTTTCAGGACCGGGAAGCATTGGTAGGCGTATGACACTCATGCAAACATCCCCACCAACCGGGCTTTCCATATGAGCGTTCGGATTTGCTATCTCTTCTATTCTAAATCTTTCATTACTTTATTCATAATTTCAATTTCTGCCCTTCTTATATGTTCGCCGTAAGTACTTCTTGCCATATTCATCTCATCTGCCAGTTGTTTCAAGGTTACTTTCCTATCCATGCTGTAGAATCCTTTTCTAGTAGCATGTTCCAAAACTTCTATCTGCCGATCTGTTAAAATAGATTCCCAAACTGATCGATTATCTTCTTTTTGAAATGTCTGAACTGAAATATTGTCGGGCGGTAGAACCATCCTAATTAATCGTATGAATCTACTAACAGAGTTTGATAATCCTGAAATTCTTAATTCCATTCCTTTGTCTTCAGAAATTCCGTATGGCGGATGTATATGTATATTTGATAATTCAATGGCAGAAATTGCTAGCGGGTGAGTACACAACATACTTACCAAGACTCCTTCCTCATTTTCTTCATGAACTTCAATTATGTCGAAATTTTCTAAATTAGAGAAGTTTTCAATTTTTTCTTCCTTCCTCAGTTTTATTTCCGCTAGTTGGGTAACTCCATTTTCATTAATGGCTAAATGACCCAGAATTTCTATTCTCTCACATATTTTTAGAATTTCAGATATCTCTTGTGCGCCACGTAAAGAGGTAGTTTTCCACCTCAATATTACTTTGCGCATAATATGTGCAACGTGCTTTTGTTATTGAACCTCTCGGTAAAAACTAATTCCAATAGTTTTCTCGAATTTCTTGATTAGTTTCCATGCACAATGTCACATCTGAAGGTCTGTCTGGCTGAATTGATTTTCCATTTAGGTGGTTAATAATGGGTTCAACATTGGACTCATTCACAACCCCCCAACCAATCTGTGTACATGGTGCTACTGGAGAAACAGGAGTAGTTCCGGAAAGCGGGTCCCAGGTGTTGAATGATGGATACCATGCTGAAAGATTGAGTGCGTCCCTTATTTGTGCTTGCGAAATATTCATGTTGCCACTTTTCACGAGGTAACCACTCCTAAGCTCAGGGTCGGCTCCTGATGAAAAATCCCCTGATTCAGCTCTCAGATTTTGTATTACTTTCGATAAGAGTCCAGCAGTCCTTGGTGTTGCAAATGAAGTCCCACTGGTCTCATGATAACCGTCAATATCATCATGATTTGGGAGTATTTGAGTCCAATCCGCAGCAATATCAGGGTAAGACCCGCTCATAGTTTCCTTCTGATCATCTCCCTCTTCCGCATATCCTGATATTCCAATGCTCCATGGTGGTCCTGCTGTTGAGTCTTGAACAGCTGGAGAAGGGGAATTATCCGCGGCTCCTGTGTGAATTTTCTTGTTTTGTACGACTGCAACTTCAGTAGCATCTTCGATTCCCGGAACGGGAATTGAACCTATAGGTCCAAAACTGGTGCTAATTATGTCCACTAACGGTTGATTTGCTGCTGCTAAAACTGCAGCGTCACTGAATCCTTCAACAAAGAAAATAATCGCATCAGGATTCGCATCTAGAACAGCCCCAGTTACAGCTGTTCCATGTCCGTCAGAGGGGTCATCAAGAATTGGTATGTCAGTGTTATCGTCAGGAGTGGTTCCAATTATTTTTGTTCCTGGAAAATAAACAATATCCGTAGAATTAATTAAATCCCAACATGTTTCTCTATCTGCATCATATCTCTCTTGCCATGTCCCCGAGAATGTGAGTTCACAAGTCATTGTCACACCTAATCCTTGCAGAAGCCATTCTGGATAAGTCTCGTTCGTTCTGAAATGATCATGATAAACGTTTATTCCGGTATCCACAGGAGCAACAATTGAATAATTTCTAAATTTATCGTCATCATCAATTACATATTCCTGAATGGAATCATCGGAGATACATCCACTAACCGAAGCTGCCATCATTATCAATGCCAATGACAAAGTCAGGTGTTTCATTAATCGTTGGAAACTTGATTTCTTTTTCAGTTCTCCGTGTAGGTGATTTTTCGATCTAATGCCAGAATCTCAGCACATACTGCTAAACCAATCTCCTCTGGCGTTACCGCGCCGATTTCTATGCCGATCGGACATCGAGCATTATTGAACCATTCTTCTTTGATGTTGTTATCCATCGCAGCCTTCTTGAATGATTTCCATTTTGAGGTAGATCCTATTGCACCAATTCTAGGTCTAATTCTCTCTTCCCTTAATTTAAGCAATCCAAGTAATAATTCTTGATCGACAGACCAATCATGACCCAATAATAATATGTCAGAAAACCTCTGAAGAGTTTCAGAATCTTCTGATTCGATAAAATCAGTTGGATTCATTGAAATATTTTCATTTGAAAATGGATATTTATCAGAGTTTGAATATTCTTTTCTAACGTCGAATATCGAGTAATCCCATCCGAGTGAATCGGCCACTAATGCAACGCATCTACCCACGTGACCTCCTCCTGCAATTAAGATGTGAGGCATCGGTTCAATTATTTCCATACTCACTTCAACTTGTCCCCCACATAGGCTGTCAAGTGCTATCCCTTCTTTTCCCTTCGCATCCTTGTAGAGGAAAAATGTTTCAACTTCCCCTCCTTTTTTTCGACTTTTTTCCACATCTTCATTCAGTAAATCTTTCATTTTATTCTCAATTTTTAATTCCAAGCCAGCCCCACCAACAGTTCCAAAATTTTCCATTTCTGAGTTAATTGCCATTTTTGCACCAGGTTTGCCTGGCACACTTCCTTTTGCGGAAATTATTGTTGCTATTGCCACTCTACGTCCTTGTTTGACCTCACTTAATGCCCAGGCCAAAACATGAACTGACATAAACCTCTGAGGAAGACATACATTTTTTGGTTTTCCTTACCCCCATCTTGAGAATATCAGAAATCATAATTTGCAACGATGTCCCTTAATGTATTCAAATCTTCTTGAAAATCTATATTTATATGTAAAAATTCATCATTCACTTCAATTTTTTTTGGCTTGATGATCTCTCTAAGTGGAGTTGAAGGATTACTTGTAATTATTTTTTTAGAATCGTCTTTTGACAAAATCACCGGGTGTCCTCCCTTGCCATTTTTACTTGGACAAGAAGTTTCCTTTGAATTAATCAATTTCCTAATTGTACCATCGGAGAATCCCGGTCTGTCAACGGGAACAATCATACACCTCTCATTCTCTATTTCTTTGATCCCACATTGTACACTTCCAGTTCTTCCATTTTCGGGATTATCATTAATTACGACTTTCTCGCCTAACTTGGTTAGTTCATCAAATAATTCTATTCTAGTCACAATAATAATCCTTAAATCGTGTTTTTTTAATTTCTCAATAATAATTTGAATCAAGGATTTACCATGTATATCCACCAATGCTTTTGGTTCACCCAATCTTTTACTTGCTCCAGCAGCGAGTATAATTGCATCAATTTGCTTCAAATTAACCACTATTATCATTATCTATTCGATTATCTGTCTCTACCATTTGATCATCTACTTCATTTTCATTCATTTCGTTAGAAAATACCCCTGTTCCCTTCAACTTCAATGTTACAATGGTTAAGGCTGTGAATAAAATTAGTACAACGATTGAAAGTAAACCTACAATTAAAGTTAGATCGCTAGATTGACTACTTTTTGTCTCAATTTTTTCTTCTCCAACGATAGTTATGTCTACTGCTAGGTTTGTCGAGGCTCGGTCTTCAGTGATTGCTCTGACAAGTAAAACTTGGTTCCCTTCAACCGTGTTGTTTGGGAGGTACTGTAATCGGTCTACTAACAGCGAGTGCGAGACTGCAAATGTATTATCGCTAGAGTAGAAATCTCCAAGGTCCATCCAATTATCTCTCATATCCCAAGTTCTCCACTGGACTCTGGTTGCGCCACCTTCAACATTGAATTCTACTTCTTCTCCTTGACTTAAATGAACTCTATTGTCTTCCCCTATCTCATTGATTAACGTGACATTCAGAGTTAATGACAATTCGTAGACTTTGTTTGCCGCTTCCATCACAGATGGTACTGAATTGACGTGACCATGACCGTATACGTTATTTTGTCTATTTTTAGGAATATTATCTTCAGCACATGGTTCATTTGCTAACATATAGTGGCATTCTCTGTATGTAGCAGTTTCTTGCATTATATTTCTAATATCAAATGGAGAAAGGTCGGGATTTGCTTGATACATCAGGGCTGCTAGCCCCGCAGCCCCAGGGGTTGCCATGCTTGTCCCCGACTTTCCGGTGTATCCATCTCCAGTATTATAATCAGGAGCCATTACATTACTACCAACAAAAGCAATATTTGGTTTTACTCTTCCTTCTTCCGTTGGACCTTGACTTGAATAAACCGCAATTGCGGTGTTCTTATCTAATGAACCAACTGTAATCACGTCCTCAGCACTTCCAGGGGTTCCGATTGTAGCCGGGCCAGCACTATTTCCTGCCGCTATGAATAAGGCTACACCTGCTCTCATCATTTCATTCCCCATTCTGTTTACTGATTCTTCTTCAGAAGACGTCCATTCTATCGCGCCGGGCCCTCCTAAACTCATACTTGCAGCTCTAATGTTGAAAATATGTCTCTTTTCTACTGTCCATTCCATACCTGCCATTACAGTTGCGAAAGAACCAGATCCTCCTGAATCAAGTACTTTTACTCCTACAAGTTGGGCCATAGGTGCAACTCCCTTGTAAAGATAATCTGGCGCTCCGGTACCTGCTGTAATGCCTGCACAATGTGTACCATGTCCTTGATCATCATATGCTTTGATTTCAGTTCCGTTGGTTAGTTCAGGAGTATTCACCGGATCGTAGAATGCTATTACTTTTGGATCGTTGGTACTATTATCATCATCAATATCATCTAGCCCTACATGGTCACTATCGATACCAGTATCTATGATTGCAACAACACTGCCTGAACCTGTGTAGCCAGTATCTTGCCATACCTGGGTGACATCATGGACTTCATTAACGTCATTCATTTGAATTTCTAATCTTCCGTCTAATTCTACAAATACGACACCGGGCAATTCTACGATTTTGGGCACTAAATCAATCTCAACTTTACCAGCAATACTGTCTATTAACCAATACCTAAATTGGACGTCAAATGATACATTTTGTTCGAGCATTTTTTCATCTTCAATCGTTGGTGTATGGTCAAAATCCACAATAACACTAATTCGATTGTTCTCATCCAAATAGTCGTAGTGATTGCTTTCTGGAGCCATCCAAATAGCATCATGAATCCTGTCATTATTCTTATCCATGATGGTATTTTCCCACCAACTTATCTCTTCTATATTTTCTATTTCGTTACCGTCTTCGATGGGGGTAGAGGAAGCAATTAGTGGGACAATTAACAATCCGAGAATCATAACTGCTGTTACTCTCTTCACAAAACTCACCCTTTCGCTCATTGATACCGGTTCCGCCGAACGTTCGATGAGTATTGAATGAAACGGTTTTCCGTTCCCTTCACCTATTTCCTTTGGGATTTATTTTTGAAGCATCTCTCTGCCTATTATTAACCGTTGAATTTGACTCGATCCTTCGAAAATCTGTACCACTTTTGCTCCTCTCATTCTTCTTGCAACGGGATATTCTTCTGAGTAACCATAGCCTCCAAAAATTTGCACAGCATCTGTCGTGACTTCCATTGCTATATCTGCTGAAAATCTTTTTGCGTGGGCTGCCTCTAATGTGTTTCTTTCTCCTGAATCACATTTCAATGCTGCCTTCCAGACTAACATCCTGGCGGCTTCAATCTTAGTAGCCATGTCGGCAATCATAAATGAAATAGCCTGATGTTTAATTATTGGTTTGTTGAAAGCATTTCTCTCACTTGCGTAAGCCAATGCTTCTTCCATGGCTCCTCTTGCATTTCCTACTGCATGAGATGAGATACTAGGTCTAGAGAAATCGAACGCTTTCATAGCGTTCATCCAACCATCATTTTCTTTCCCGCCAACCAAATTTTCTATCGGTACTCTGACATTATTGAATGTTACAGACCTTGTATCTGAACATCGTTGACCCATATTTTCTTCCTTTTTACCTAACTCGACACCTTCAAGATTTGAATCAACGATAAATCCGCTCATTCCTTTGTAACCCAAATCTTTGTTTGTATATGCGAGCACAAAAAACCAGTCAGCATGCCCTGCACCAGTGATCCACATTTTTTGTCCGTTAATGACGTACTCATTCCCATCCCTTACTGCCTCAGTTTGAATTGCTTGTACGTCACTGCCTGCACCAGGTTCAGTCACACAATAGGCCGCAATCTTCCCCTCAGTGACCATTCTCAGATATTTTTCTTTTTGTGCTTCTGTCCCACCAGTTATGATAGGATACGATGCCAACATCGAACTACCGGCAGCAGTCGCAAACCCCGGGTCTCCAAATCCAAATTCTTCTAGGACTAACACTTCTTCGAACGAACCCATTCCTCCTCCGCCATACTTCTCTGGAATTTTTAGAGTCAAAAGTCCCAAATCATTTGCTTTGGCGATTGCTTCTCTCGGATACATACTTTCCCTATCCCAGTGTGAAGCATTTGGTTTAATCTCTTCATTCGCAAAATTACGTGCTAATTCTCGCAACATTTGCTGTTCATCAGTCAATTCGAAGTTAACCATGAACCTCCCAAGCGGCATTGAGACTTAGCCGTTCTCCTGCACGTGATTCACATTGTGTAAAGTAAAGTCATGTATGAAAGGTAACCAATTACCATTATTGCTCCCAACTTTTTTGATATTTGCCGTTCACTTAACAACATCGCGGCTACTAATCCGGAGGTTGCAAGGACAATCCATATATCTCTTCCTGCAAACTCATCAGATACCATTATTCCACCTGCATAAGCTGAAGAGATTCCTAATATCCCGAGTATATTTATTACATTTGACCCTAGGACATTTCCAATTGCCACTCCTTCATGCCCTCTCAATGCTGCAATTATCGTAACCGCCAATTCTGGCAAGGATGTACCCAATGCTATTACGCTTAATCCGACAATTGTTTCTGAAATTCCAAAAGAGTCGGCTATACCTACAGATCCCTCGATCAGTAATTCAGCACCTAAAACAATCATCGCACCTCCCAATATAGTGATTGCCATTGCTAATAGAAGATTTTCACCCATCCAAGTTTCATCTAAACCTTCATTCACGCCTAACTTCTTTGAATAATTATAAGAATAAACATAGTAACTAATAAGCACTATAACCATTAAAATACCAACAATCTGAGTTATTTCTCCCATCATTACGGTTGCAAGCAGAATTAAAGAGGCGATAATTACTGCCATTGCATCATTTTTTATACCAACTTCAGGTTTATCACAGGCGCCTAACATCGCAGCTGTTCCCAGGACCAGCATAACATTCGCAACATTTGATCCTAAAACACCTCCAACTGCTAAATCTACGAGATCCTGACTCTTACTACTAACTGCATTGATAGTTACGGCTAATTCTGGGAGAGAAGTCCCAACCGCAACGATTGTAAAACCAATCAGTAATGGTGAAACATTCATTTTTCTTGCAATTGTAATTGCTCCCTGAACAACACTTTCGCCGCCTAATATCAACAAAACAAACCCTATGATGACCAAAATCAAATCAGGCAAGGATAACAAAAAATTCAACATTCTATTTCACTCTCTTTATTTACATGTTCTATTTATATGTCTCAATACTAGTTCTACCGTAGGAATGGTGTAATCTTCCAAAGTGGGTGAGAATGGAACTGGCGTATCTAGTGCTCCTATAACAACCGGTGGCGATTCCATAACCCAAAAACTTTCTTCCATAACTCTACTGCTTACGGTGTGGCCTAATCCTCCAGTATACTGTGACTCTTGGAGAACAATAAATTTCTTTGTCTTCATCACTGATTGTATACATGTTTTTGAATCAAAAGGAAGGATAGTTCTCAAGTCGATAACTTCAATTTCTAGGTTTTGATTTGCCGCCAAATCAGCGGCTTTGAGTGCAACATGAACCATCGCTCCCCAAGTGATAATTGTCAAATCCTTTCCGCCTCTAATTACTTTGGCTTTCCCAATTGATGATTCATTTTTCTCTAGTCTTTTATTTACAGCGTCTGTGTCTATTATCTGATTTATTGAATCTCCCCAACCTGTTTTCCCTCCACCTAATCCATACAATCCAAGATGTTCAAGGAAAACAACAGGATCATTCAATTCGTGGGATTCAATTAACAGGTCGTAGGCGTCTTGTGGATTACTGGGAAAAACAATCGTTAGCCCGGGGTCATTAATGAACCAAGATTCAATCATATTTGCATGGAACGGGCCACTCCTTGTTTTTGCACCAAGTGGTATTCTAACCGTCAGAGGGACATTTGCACCCCATCTCCATCTCAGTTGTGCTGCATTATTTACAAGAGCGTTCATTGCCAATGCTGCAAACCCTCCAAACTGTATTTCTGCTACGGGCCTCATTCCTCCCAACGCGGCACCTGTTGCTGAGTTTATGATTATGGATTCAGAAAGGGGCATATCTAACAGTTTGTTAGAATGTCCTTTAGCTTTCAATGGAATGTTCATGCCAAACGCACCTGCTATTTCCATATCTTCACCCATGAATACAATATTTTCTGCATACTTCTCGGCCAGGACTACCATCGCATTTTGTATTGCACGGCTGTAGGTGGAGGAGCTCGGAGAATTTGAAAATTCAATAGCTAATTCTCCATCTTCTAACGGGCCCGGTAGAGTTTCTGATAAACTTCTTTCTAATCTTTCAAATTGTTCAGAGTGTGATTCTGCATCGTGTATCGATGTTACTCCTTTAGTAACGGTATTACCTTCAGGCCACGGCATCTCCTCCATCTCTTTTCTTGCAGAGTCCACAAGAGCCTGTTCTTGTAATTCGATTGCCATTAATTGTTTTTCACTTGCTCCAAGTGATATGCAATGATCTCGATGATTAGGAAGAGGGTCTTTTCTAGCCCAGTATTCTAACAATTCTCTATCTACATAGCCTGGAGGATTTCCAGTAACTGAACCCAGGTATAAATCATCATGGTGATGTGCATGGCCGCATCCCCTCATTGTTTCTACATGGATTAGACTCGCTCCTCCGCCATCTAACGCATATTCTCTACTGGTTGCGGTCGAGGCGTGAAATTGAAGCGGATCAGAGCCATCAATTGTCCATGATGGAATTCCCATTGCATGTCCCTTGTCCCCAAATGTCTCAGCTCCAGATTGGCCTGTAGTGAAAGTGTCTAAAGCGATTTGATTATTCTGTATCATGAATGCGATAGGCAGGCCTCTAACACCTGCCAAGTTCATGGCTTCCCAAAACTCCCCGTTGCTGCTGCATCCTTCTCCAACTGGAGCCAAATGAAATCTTTCAACTTGTAATAATTTTGCTGCTAAGGCGACACCTGTAGCGGTAGCACTAGCGATTGGAAGTGGTGCAGTTGGTGGTAAAACTCCTTTTTCCCAGTTACCTATGTGTAAATCACGACCTCCAGAATCAGAATTTCCTCCGTCCATATAAGAGCCTGATTTACCCATTTGCGCCGCAAAAACCTCTAGCGGAGTTTGTCCCACTGCAAGGGCTAAACCAACATCTCTAATCATTGGTGCAATGACGTCAGCAAGATGTCTCTGCTCGAGAGGTAAATCTATAGCTCTATTTAGAGAGGTTGCACACCCGACAACTCCTTCTTGCCATGTTGATCTGAACCCCTTCCCTCCAAATTTTTTCCCATCTGGAGTACTGATTCCGTTACTGAACAAATCTTTCAGATGTTGATCAATTGCTCTGGTACGAATCATCCACCTTTGCCACTGTAGGTGAGTATCCAAATCTACACTGGACATGTAAGCAATTCTCCTGAGGCAAAGTTTCACGTCTCTGATAAATCTCTGTTTCCTTCTTTTCAGGTGGAGTTCAGTATTCCTTCTAGGTATTATTTCGTCTTCACCGATAATCAATAATTCTGGTTTCCATATTCTTTCGTCTAAACTTTTCGAAATTTTTATGCAGAATTGTTTAGTGAATTGATGATATGTTCCCCCATCAAATTGACTAGGGGGTTGCATTTCTCTCCACTCTCTTGAGATAAACTCCAAGTGACCATCATGTCTTTCCGCAATAAACCGCAACAATTCACTCCTAGCATCTTCTTCTGGTAATTTTTTGGTAAACAACAGAGCATGCTTCGGGCTCCAATTTAGGCCCCAAATCGGCGGGAGTTGCTCCTGAGTTATATTTTCTGAGGTGACATCAGTATTTTCATCTATTTGATGGCTTTTTTCGTTTCTTTTATTTGCTTCTTGTATGATCTGTTTAAAATCAATGGATAAATCCCTTTCCCAAATATGGTAATTTCTTCTTCTTCCTTTGCCAGAAGCAGAACGGTTGAGAGTAAATCTTGCCCTTTTCTTACAATTACTGCAACTTCTGTCTATCAAATTTGTGCTTGCATCCCTTGTTTTCCAAGGCTCGTATTTACCACATTCCGGACATAGCCAAATACCTTGTCGTGCTATGCTCATGGTCATCCGATAATCATCAAGTACTACAACTAATCGCTCCCCAGTTATCTAATGTGGTATTTACATCTGAATTGTGGTATTATGTCAATTAACAAACGGGATATAATAATAAAATACCTTATTAAAACGATTAACTAGTCTTATTTTTACCATAATAATAAAAAAATTTTGTTATTCGCCAGGAAAATAACTTATTTTTATTTAATTACCGTTATAAAATGAAGTACTGAATAAAAAAATACCATAATAAATTAATATTTTGGTATATTCGGATCAACTGTGGAAGACCATTCGTGAATACCACCGGATAAATTGTATATCTCCATAGGGTAATTACCCGAAGTTTTAAGGAAATTTGCTACCATTGCAGATCTAGAACCACTTCTGCAATATATCACAATATCTCTGTTATTGGGTATTTCTTTTATTCTCGAAGGTATTTCTGTATGATTAATTCTTAAACTTGTATTAGGTAAAGAAACAATTTTCTCCTCTGCTTCTCTTCTAACATCCAGAAAGAAGGGATTCCAACCATCTCTCAATCGCTCTAGGTACTTTAGTGGGCTTATTTCCTTCATATTTTTGCCAACATCGGAGGCAACTAATGATTCTTTCTTTACTTGGCCCAAAGCACAACTTATTGTCTCTTCAGAAAGCTCAGTAATTTTATTTCTATTTGGATTGGCAACATACCGAAGTTTTCTGATATTCATTGTTTGTGTGTCTACCAACAATAGTTCACTATCTAATATCCCATCCAGTCCAAGTACAATTTTTAGAACTTCATTAGCTTGAAAACACCCTATTATTCCTGGTAAAACTCCCAAAACCCCGGCCTGTGCACAGTTAGGGGCTAATTCAGGAGGGGGCGCTTTTTCGAATAAATCTCTATAATTGGGACTTCCGTTAAGATTGAAGACAGAGACTTGCCCTTCAAATCGGTGAATACTTCCAAAAACCCAAGGTTTCCCTAAGATTTCACAACAATCACTAATCGTATAGCGGGTAGCAAAATTGTCAGAACCGTCTACAATTATGTCATATTTGTCTATGAGCTCAACTGCATTCTCGATATTTAATCGGGTATTGTATGTATCAACATTCACTTCTGGATTGATTTTTTTGATTGTCCTTTTTGCTGATAATGTCTTCAATTCACCAATAGAAGAAGTGGAATGAATAATCTGTCTTTGTAAATTCGTTATATCCACTCGATCGTCATCTATAATTCCTATACTTCCTATTCCAGCCGCTGCTAAATACATCAATACAGGAGAACCTAGACCTCCTGCTCCGATGACTAGGACCGAGGAGGACTTGATTTTATTTTGCCCTGATTCGCCTACTTGTGGCAAGATCAGATGTCTAGCATACCTAGCTTTTTCTAAATCTGTTAAGACATTTTCTGACATCTCAAACCTCAATGTTGTTCTTCAAGCCATTTTTCTGCGTCGATTGCAGCTTGACATCCCATACCCGCAGCTGTAATCGCTTGACGATACCTAGTATCAACAACATCTCCAGCAGCAAATACGCCCTCTACACTCGTCATTGTGTGTATTTTAGCCAGAATATAACCTGAGTCATCTGTCTTTACCTGATCTTGTAAGAAATCAGTGATAGGCTTGTGACCAATCGCAATGAATGCTCCGGTACAGGATATTTTCTCAGTGCTTCCATCTCTGGGGTCTTCTAGAATTGCTCCACTCAGTCCAGTATCATCTGAGAGCCAACTTTTTACAGTTCTGAATGTTTTAATTTCAATTTTTGGATTATTCAAAGCCCTTTCATACATCACCTTTGATGCTCTGAAAACATCTCTTCTGTGGAGTAATGTGACTTTACTGGCAAATCTCGTCAGAAATGTGGCCTCTTCCATAGCCGAATCACCGCCGCCAATTACCAGTACATCTTGGTCACGAAAGAAAGCACCGTCGCAGGTTGCGCAAGTGCTTATTCCTCTGCCTTTTTGTTCTTCTTCCCCATCTGCTCCTAGCCAGATTGATTCTGCCCCAGTGCATATAATAACAGATTTTGAAAGAAATTTCTCCCCTTCAACCCAAACTTTGAATGGCCGTTCAGAAAAATCTACCTTTTCCACATTTTTATCTTGAACCTCCAATCCAAATTTTTCAGCTTGCTCTCTCAATTGAATCATCATTTCCGGACCTCCAATCCCTTCAGGATAACCAGGAAAGTTTTCTATGTCTGAAGTTAGCATTAATTGTCCTCCTGACATATATCCAGCAAACATCAATGGTTCCAATAATGCTCTTGCAGAGTACAGTCCTGCCGTATATCCTGCGGGACCAGAACCTATGATTATCACATTCCGCACTTCATCAGCCATGGGTCTCGGAACGATAGGAGTGCTTTGAACATTAACTTGAAGAAAGTACTATTGATGTCTTCTGTTTAGTTAGTTTTTACTCATTTGGTCATATCAATTACGGCATTAACTGCTGCTCTTGCATGTGGCTCTAATCTTGGTTCAATATGATGCTTTTCAGCACCAGGACCGATAATTCCTAATCCAATTGGTTTATTGTGTTTAATTTGTAATTCGATGACTGCCTTGGTAACTGCCTGCCCCATCACAAGGCCATGTTGTGTCTCTCCTCGCTCAATAATTCCGAGTGTAATTGCGGCATCAATATCGTCATTTTTCAATATGCGATCCAAAGTTAAAGGTACTTCCATAGATCCTGGAACCCAAAAAACATCGGATATTTTTACTCCTTTGACACTTGCTTCATTTTTAGCGTAATTAAGCATTCTTTCAATTTCTTTTCTATGAAAAGTTCCACATACAGCTGCGATATTCATTTTTCCACTTCCATGTTACTCCTAATAGTATCTACAATTGCTTGAGTACGGGAATCAATTTCAATGTTTACATAATCTCCTACGTTCTTTTTCCCTATTGTAGTAACTCTTAGTGTTTCAGGAATTAAGTGCAATGAGAAACTTTCTCTATCGACTTTTCCAATAGTAAGGGACATTCCATCCACTGAAATATATCCTTTTTCAAGAATGTAGTGAATGGCATCTCGAGGTGTTTGGATCACAAGGTCTATTCCCTCACCTTTTTGATCGATTTGTAATATCTCTGCAGTCATTAAGACATGACCTGAAATTAGATGGCCCCCTAATTCATCTCCCATTTTTAGAGATCTTTCAATATTAACCATTGAGTTAATCTTTAATCTCCCCAAGGTCGTTCGAGTCAAAGTTTCTTCGATAGCATCAAACTTAACCAAATTATCTTCAATTGATACCACTGTCATACAAACCCCATCAAGAGCGATACTTGCACCAATTTCTAGATCTTCTGTGTAACCATCCAAATCAATCGTTAAACTACGAGTGACTTCCTTGTCATCAATGCGAACTACAGGTGCAGTTCCAGCCACAATTCCGGTAAACATCTCAATCTTCCTCATAGGGTCCGCCAGTTTCTCCTGACCATAAACTAAGTATTTTAGCAATTATTTTTCGTGTACCGTCTAGGTCATCTGCCAACCCTTCCACCCGAATTACTTCCACATGTCCCCATCCGTTTTCTTCTAGTCCAGACTTTATTGCATCACGCGAGTGCTTTTGGTCGTATCCTAAAGCAATTATATCCGGCTTTACTATGTCTAATACTTCGAAAATTTGAACAGTTGGTGGATTTCCCACAATTGCTTCATCAACAGGTTTCAGGCCTTCAACCATTCTTCTTCTCAATTCCTGATTGGTCACCGGTTCATGTTTTTGCTTACGAACGGTGTCATCATGAGCTACAACAACTATCAGCTCGTCTCCAAGTGATTTTGCTTGTTCGACATAATGCAGATGTCCTGCGTGAAGCAGGTCAAACACACCGACTGCCATTACTCTGACCATTCCCACCACCGTCAATCTCCTAGTCCTTGTTTTTAATTTATTTATCTATGTTTAATGCATTAAGTAAATCATCACCAGTAATCATTGGGATCCCATGTTTCGCCGCATAGGCTCTTGCATTTTCAACTGAAAGCGCCCCATCACCATCTGGTTGAAGCATCTCTGCTCCTATTGTTGCTGGAACTTGACCTGCAAGCCTAGCGATTGCTACTGCTAACTCAGTGTGCCCTTGTCTTGAAGAAAGACCTCCCGGAGCCTCTCTACATACCGGTATGTGACCGGGTGTCCGGAATTCCTTACCCAGAGCTTCAAATGCTGATTCTCTGGAGGTCGATTTTTGCATTAATTCACCGGATAATTCCCCGAACCTTTTGGTAGTTAATGACCTATCTCTATCTGTAATTCCTGTGTAGGTGTCTCTGTGATTTATTGAGAGAGTAAATGCTGATCTTGTGTCATATTGTAAATCATTTGTTACCAAATGAGATAAAACAGGGTTGTCTTCTACTAATTTTTCGTGCGTGTGCAAATCCTGAAGCCATGGCAAATCAAACATTTGACCTATCTCATCCCCTATTGCCAAAAATAATAATCCTCCACAATCGATCCTTAAACGTCTCATTACCGCTGGAGTTGCAGCTGTAGCGGGCCAGAGTAGGTCTGTTTCTTTTTCACGGAAGTCTGAGTCAAAAACCATGACGGGTTCGCCCTTTGAGAAAGCTCTGATTGCATCTTCTACGGTGTCATTCATGTATCTCGGAGGAGGTTCTTATATGGGTTGTTTTCGGTTAAACGATTTCTTTACGTCGGAGGGTTCTCATGTAGATAACTCTCGGAGGTGGCGTGGGAGACCAAACCGAGGTTATAGTTCCGGTCCGGGTAGATTTATGCGGAGGGTGGACAGATGTAGTCCCTTACTGCAACGATTTCGGAGGCGAGGTTGTCAACTTTACCATAAATAGATATGTGAAAGCAAGAATAAATTCCTCTGGAGAAATTGTTTATGATTTTGATACACCAACTGGATCAGGGTTAGGGACCAGTGGTTCAATGAATGTTGCCAAAATTGCCTTATTAAATAAAAACGAAAATTTCTCCTTGAATCAAATCGCAGAAGCGGCATATCAAGAGGAGATAAATTCAGGAAACAGATGTGGAAGACAAGACCAATGGGCCGCGACCTATGGTGGATTCAATAGATTTATGTTTCACGGTGAAAATGTGGAAATTATGCCATTTGAACCCGCTCGTTCAGCTGTAAAGTGGATTAAAAAACACCTTTTAATAGCCTACACGGGTATTTCTCATAAGTCAGGAGATGTACAAAATCAAATATGGAATAAATATAATTTAGAAGATAAGGAAGTAATTGAAGCTCTTCATACAATTCGATTGACTACTAGAAAAATTGCTGACTCTTTACAAAGAGATCAGAGACAACTATTTGTCCAATGTCTCAAAGATGTCACCAGCGCTGTGGACTGTTTAGACAAATCAATTAACGCTCCTTTTTTACCAGTTATTGAACCATTAATACAGGATGGCGATATAATGGCATGGAAGGCATTGGGTGCGGGTTCTGGTGGTTCTGCAGCTATTTTATGTCATCCCTTAAGAATTAATAATGTGAGAGAGGAGATATTGAATTCTGGTTGGCAATTATTAGAATGGGACTATGAGGATCAAGGAATTATTGTGAAATGACGGTGATTATATTGTGCGAAGCCTCAAACGTCATTAATCATCCCCCGTCTTATGCAAACCTCACGAGGTAGTCTTACAATTGCAGTTGTGTTACTTGTAACATTCAGCTACCTATCCATATTTGCCACAGCTCAATCTACCTCAGTGGATAATCATCCTACCAGTGACGACCCATACATGTATTTCTGGGGTTCTGAGAATTTAGATGATTGCTGGAATAATTTTGATAATCTATCTGTAGGTTCTGCATCAGAAGGTTATGGTGAGATATTTTTCCCTGAGGGTCAGGATGTAGTAGTAGATTTTTCTTGTGAACTTCAAACTGGCTTTTCAGATGACTTCATTTTGGAAATGAATGAAACAATCTCAATAAGGATGAAATTTAACATCGAGTCGGGGAATTGTGGTGATTCTGAATGTGACCTCACACTCACACTCTTTAGGGGAGATGAACAGATATCTCAGCATACTGAGCCAGCTAATTCAGTTAATGGAGGTAATGACTTTGTCACTAATTGGGATATTACAGTTAGTGATTCTTTCCAAAGCTGGTCGAAAGATACTAGGACTACAATTTCAGTTTCTTATTCAGTACCTGCTCAGGGTGGTCCCCTTTGTCAATCTCCAATCCCTGGAACTCCGGGGGCGGATTGCTCAGGTAGTTTCAGAATGTATTATTCTGATCAAGGAGGAAATCCTGGAGACGTATATGTTGAGTTCCCAATTTTTGTTTCATTGTTAGATTCAGAAGCTAACTTAGGAAAAACATCTTTTGGGCCA
>Ga0163110_10000025_pt1 | contig 76458 bp, 59 predicted proteins | sample CRUFie1St17metaG_FD_108703 | JGI IMG/M metagenome (GOLD analysis project Ga0163110, IMG submission 108703) | Marine microbial communities from the Costa Rica Dome - CRUD Field 142mm St17 metaG | ecosystem: Environmental > Aquatic > Marine > Oceanic > Photic zone | place: Costa Rica: the Eastern...
GGCCTCCAAAAGAAGAATTAGAATCTGAAAATGTAGATGCTACAAGAAAAGGAGCAGGTAGTAATCTAAGAAGACATGTTAGAAATATTTCAATGACTGGATTACCAGTAATTGTTTCAATAAATAAATTTTCCACAGATACAGATGCGGAAATACAAGCAATTAGTGATGAAGCCAAATTAGCCGGTGCCAAAGATGTTGTAATTTTTGAAGGACATGCAGGTGGAGGTTTAGGCGCTGGTGAATTAGCAGATGCAGTAGTTAATGCTTGTAAAAGACATGATGAATCTGGAAGGAAATATTCACCTATTATCAATCCAGGAATGTCAGTTAAACAAACAATCTTGAAAATTGCAACAAATGTATATGGTGCTCATAATGTGGATTTCAGTCCCCAAGCCTTGGAATCCTTTGAAACTTTGAAAAATTGGAATTTAGATACACTTCCGGTTTGCATGGCTAAAACTCAGTATTCATTCAGTCATGAGGCATCAGAACTCGGAGCCCCAACTGGATTTACGTTACCTATAAGAGAGATTAGAATCAATGCAGGTGCAGGATTTTTGGTCGCAATATGTGGCTCAATGATGACTATGCCTGGATTACCAAAAAGACCAGCCGCAATGGATATGGATATGGATGAGGATGGTAACCTAATGGGAGTTTTCGGTTGAGGTTTTGGTTGTGCGACAGATTAAGGCACTTGAAGAAGGATTCCGCTTAAGGGTCGAATCTGAAGATGATCTTTGGGCACTCTCGCAGTTATGCCGTCCAAACTCGATTCTAGGAATGCTATCTCACAGGAGAGATTCTACTACAGGAACACAGGAAGATGGCAGGGCGAAGAGTGCTGAAAGAAAACCTATGTGGATAGTTTTGCATGTAGAAAAAACAGAATTTCAACCATTCACCGACAATCTAAGGGCCCATGGTATAATCAAGGATGCTAATTTTGACATAGGTAGTCATCATACTCACATTATATCTCCAGGTGATGAAGTTGAGTTAGAGTTCCCTGGAGGATTTGTGAAATCAGACTTATCACTTCTTAGAGAAACTATCTCATCTGGCTCAAGGGCAAAATCTGCATTGATAGTTGTTGAAAATGATGAGATTATCTTGTTCGAAGTTACATCCCATGGTATTAGAGATGTGTCTCAATTTAGTATGCGTGGTGGCGGTAAAAGAATAAATGATTCTTCCGGCGTAAGGAGAGACTTTTTTGAAAAAGTCGCCAAAGAAACGATCTTAGTATTCTCCGATGATATGCCAATGGTAATATGTGGACCTGGCCTTGCAAGAGAACAATTTGAATCTATTCTCAAATCAAATGGCTCTAAGAATCAGATACTAAATGCGGCCACTTCCATCGGAGGTAGGTCAGCTGCCAACGAAGTATTAGCAGATGGTTTAGCAGATGCTGTTTTAGGAGAACATGCTCTTGTATCTCAAATCAAAGCAATAGAGGAGGGGCTGAAGAGAATCTCTACTAATGGAGCCGTAGCTTTTGGAATGAATTTTATCTCTGAGGCTGCAGATTCTGGGGCTATCCAGACATTAGCCATAGATGCAAGTTTGATTCGAAGCCAAGACAGAGAAGTCAGAGGAAATTGGGAATCGATCTTACATACTGTAGAATTGTCGAAGGGCACTATTATACAAGTATCTCAAGAACACGATTCCGCACAACAATTGATAGGGCTTGGTGGTGCTATTGCCTTGCTAAGGTGGAAGATGGATTGATGTATATGCCTTATTCAGATATCAAAATTGTTGCCTTTGGTAATTCAAACAAGAAAGATAATTGTTACAGGCTCTTTTCATATTCTCATTCCATGGGTGCAAAAACAGAATTTATTACTTGTGATGAGAATGAATTATTCTCATCGTTTAATCATGGCAAGATAGATTGGAGGAAGTCAACAAATGGCATTCATTGGCTGGTTAACTCTGCAGAGACAGTCTTACTGGGAGATTCTCCGAAGTCTGCTTTGGGTGCAGGAATGACATTTGGAGAACTCGAAGGTGCGAAAATGGTAATGATTGTAGATGTGCCTCATAATTCGTCAGATATCTCCAAGTCATGGGGATTTGTGATTAGTAGAATACGCCAAATTCACGTATTATTCTTCACACCAGAGGCTTTAGAAGCAATTTCTAAAATAGAAAAAATTCCAGTCTCAAACCTCCTCAAAGAGATTCGTATGAGAGGCCTCGTACCACACGTATGCACTTACATTAGCGATCAAAGAAAAGCAATGGTCGAGCACTCTATGGGTTCGGTTAGTGTCATTACAGATCAATCGCTTGAACCCTTGGAGTGGTTAGCTAGGTATATTTGCAATCTTCCATTTTCCGGGACAAAGAATTCCGGTGTAAAAAATGCCTGTTTAGCCTAATTTTTGTTAATTTTTGATTTAAAATCATTTTTTTAACGAAGCATCAACTGGGACTTAAAGCAACAATGCCTTTTGAAGGGTCACCAACTCGGCCAACCCTCGAGGGACGCAAGTATGCCATTACGATTAGGTCCAGCAGGTGTTCCATTATCTTGCAAAGGTAGAACAATAGTAGAAGGTATGGATGATATTACTGTACTCGGTTTAGATGCTATGGAAATCCAAACCGTTCGTACAGTTCAACCAAAACATTTTGATCAGTATTGGCAAGCCGGGATACTTTCATGGGATTCAGATATTGAAATGAATATGCACGGTCCCTATTACGCTGAACTTTTAGGGAATCGTAGAGAGCGCAACCGAAGTCTATTGAAAATGGAATCCAGCATGCAAGCTGGAAAGATACTGAACGCTCGTCATCTGACATATCATGTAGGTCCTTATGGCGATTACGAACCAGGAAGTGAGGCAAATGAACAGGTTGCAAATGTATTTTCAGGTGTTGTTGATAGAGTTCGTTCGATTTGGGGGGATGCTCAAGAAGAATTGGATTACGCTGCTTTTCCTTGGATTCATGAATCTGAACCTTCTCTCGTCGGGATTGAAACTTCAGGCCGTCAAGAGTTATGGGGTACGATTGAGGAGGTACTAGAGGTTTGCAATCACGTAGATGGTACCGTTCCAGTAATCAACATGGCTCACATACATGCAAGAGGTCATGGTAAGATGAAAACAAATGAAGACTACGCGGAGTTATTTGATCTTGTTCGTGAGAGTTATGGTGGGAAGAAGTTCTACTGTCATTTCGCTGGTGTAGAACATAGAATGGGGAATGCTTTGCATTATACTCAAATTAAAAAATCAGATTTGAAATTCGAGCCATTCGCTGAATATTTAGCTGAGGAAGGTGACTGGTTAGACATTACGATTATCTCTGATTCTCCACTACTAGAACATGATGCAATGTATATGTTACAACATTATGACAAGGCTCGCCAGAGATTGTTGGAAATTCGTGCTCGTGATGAGCGTCGTTTGAAATTGGCTAGGGAAGCAGGCATGTCTTCCGATGAACTCGCAGAACTTGAGAAGAAAGCAGCCAAAGAAAGAGAACAATCTGAAAAAGAAAGTTCTGTAGAAAATCAAAAACCTACTCCTAAAAAAGTTCTTCCGAAGAAGGATGCCAGTCCAAGTGCTATGATGTCTTTTGATGACAGTGAAGATGATGATGATTTGTTCTAGAAATCATTCGATATGACTTCTAACTAGAACGGATGCTGGCATATTTGGGGGGTCACTAAAACCAAAATTTGCTTTTGGGTAAAATTTTGTATACTCTCCCAAATCTTTTCCAGATACTTCAGCTCTGGCATCCTTCAACCGAGAGATATTATCTACGACATACCACTCTTTTCTCCCATTTTTGGTCTTTCCATGAGTTTTGGTTCTGAATATTAACCAACCAAAGAAATACTCAATTGTTGAAACAAACCACAGCGGCCTCCTTTTGATGAGAAAAGATATTTCTTTCCCCCAATTAAATTGGCACTTGATATCGTTACAATTGAAAATAATTTCTTTAGACTTTCTTTCAATTTTAATATCTTCGATTTTCACCTCGTCGAAATCGTAAAGAGAATGTATGTAATCAGCTATTTCTTGGTTTGGTGCAATTAGGATTTTTTTACCATCTGGTCTCGCCCACATGATATCTGCAAAACTTCCAAATGGAGACTTTTCCCATATTCCAATAACAATTCTATCTCCAGAAGAAAAACCACATGAAGTAATACGTCCTTCAAAGATGTCCATAATACGACGGTAGACCGATAGTTAATGAATTACTGTATAAATCTATACGTCATTTTGATATTTTGCTGGTGGGACTGGCCGGACTTGAACCGGCGGCCTCCGCATCTTCAGTGCGGCGCTCTCCCAGCTGAGCTACAGTCCCATTAGCATACATCCCACTACACCGACTTCTTCAATTGTTCTGAGAACTCAATTAGCATCCGACAGTACTTTTAGCTGCATTTCATGCAATAAGGAATTGCCTTTTTCAGCCATATTAAGTAATGAATTAAGTTGTTCTCTGGTGTATGTAGCCTCTTCTCCTGTACCTTGTACTTCGACAAATTCTCCATCACTTGTCATGACTACATTCATGTCAACATCTGCATTGCTATCTAGGATATAGTCTAGGTCAAGATAAATTTCTTCCCCAATTAGGCCGACGCTTATTGCAGCTACGTTATTTGTAATAACTGCATTTTCATGTTGATTTCTTTGTTCGTCGGTTAGTTTTGGTTTTTGCCATCCATTTTTTAATTCCTCTCTACTAGGTCTCAAATTAATAGGCAAACATTCTCCGTCGCTAATTAATCTACGAACTGCTAATCGCAGGGCTATGCATGCTGCTGTTATTGAAGCACATCGCGTGCCACCATCTGCGTTTAGAACATCGCAATCAACTGTAAGAGCAACAGGTCCTAGCTGTTCTAAGTCAATTGCTCCCCTCAGGGATCTTGCAACTAACCTTTCAATTTCTTGTGTCCTTCCTTTGGCTCCGTTTCTCTCTCTTCTGAAACGGCTATCGGTTGAACCGGGTAAGAGTGAGTATTCCGCATGCACCCATCCTCTTTGTGAGTCTCTTGGAAACCATCTAGGCAATCCATCGGCTTTAGTCACACAGGCAAGAATAACAGTGTTACCTTGCCGATATAAAACCGATGCCAAAGCATTTGGTGTGAAGTCCAAAGAGACCTCAATTTCCCTTAATTTATCTTTCTCCCTATGGACTTCAAAGTCCCCAGTCCTCATCTTACTCATAGTGAGCCGGCTGAACACTCTTTCATGAATCATTCTCTTCTGGCATGGGGCGGCCTGAAAGAATCAACAATATCAGGATGTGTGGTAATGTAAGGTCCTCCGATTAAGTCTACACAATACGGGATGGCTGCAAATATTTCCTCCAGTATTTCATTTATTGATCGTGGGGATCCTGGAAGATTTATTATTAGAGTCTTCCCAAGGATTCCTGCGGTTTGCCTAGAAAGTATCGCGGTTGGGACATATTTCAGAGAAATTGAACGCATTTGTTCTCCGAATCCAGGTAATATTTTCTCACAAACAGATATTGTTGCCTCTGGAGTAACATCTCTTACGGCAGGACCAGTCCCTCCTGTAGTTAGAATTACCGAACAATTCTCAACCTCAGCTAGTTCAATCAAGTTTTTCTCAATGATTGATTTATCATCAATAACTAGTTTTCTTACGATTTCCCATCTTGACGATAAAGTCTTTTTTAGGAAGTTCTCTATTGCAGGTCCGCTTAGGTCATCATATTCGCCTGAACTTGCTCTATCTGAGGCAGTTAAGACGCCAAATCGACATAATTCCCGAGTGCCCATAGTTATCTCCAATAGGTGTTCAAATGAAAATGCCATCGGTCTGAATCTTTGACAAACCGATAAACATGTTCATGAACCTCCATACTAGCAAAACCCTCCCGGAGGTTTGCAAGTGTTGAGTCTACCCAAACATACACGCCGATGCGAAACTTCTTTTTTCTGTCATGATGTTTCGTTGATGGTGTTTGTATCGGTAATTCAAGTAGTCTCACCAGTTTGAACCTGAGTGAAGTGGTAAAATGACTGATGTAGAGAAATATGCTGTCCAGATAGCGTTAGTAAAAGAGGAATGTAAAGATGTTGATGAAGATGAAGTTGCTAGGGAATTTGAAAGATACGAAAATGAGTTTTTAATACCCCCTAGTGATGCTGTAAGATCAGTAATTCTGAAATTTCAAAAATCCAGCGGACAAGATGTCGAGTCTTTTTCTGGAACGACAACTCGTGTTGAAAAGAAGGTTGATAGGTTCAGTGAACTAGGTTCAGATGATAAAAATGTCACTTTAGAGGTTGCAGTCGTTAGTTATGTGCCTAGAATACAAATGGTAAGAGGTGAAGAAAAGCAAATAGCATTCGGCTGGATTGAAGATAATCCATGGGAATCAACAGACAAAAGAGAGAGATGGGAATTCAAAGATTGGGGTGCTCACTCCGAAAATTTACGTCCGAACTCGGTAGTTCGACTCGAAGGAGTTTCAGTCAACGAATGGAATGATAAACGATCAATCAATATCAATAGAGGAAGTAGAGTTACAGTCCTTAGAGAAGGAGGTCCAGCAGTCCCAGCAATCACTGATGAGCCAGTATCAATAGAAAAGGCCTCAGAGAATGAAGGCTATGTTAACTTACTAGCAAGGATAATTTCACTTAAACCAGATATAATAACCAAAAGAGACGGTAGTGGAAATATAGATATTTTTCGTGGAACCCTAGCAGATTCTTCTGGAAAAATAAGCTTTTTATCATGGGTACCAATAGACTATGAAATTGGCGACTTAGTTAAAATCGAAGGAGCAATGATAAGGAAATTTAGAGAAACTCCTGAAGTCAATCTAAATGACAAGACCAAAGTTGAAAAATTTCATGATAATAACTTCTCCAGCCTGGAAGAACTTTCTGAAGCAACGACATCAAAAATCTCAGAATTAAGAAATGGAATGAAAGATGTAATTATTACTGTTCAGGTTGAATCATGGCAATCACGAACCTTCACAAATTCTGACGGTGAAGAAAAAATAGTCCGAAGTGGAGATGTAATGGATCCATCAGGCCGATGCAGGCTGACAGCGTGGTGTGAAATAGATCCCAAACCAGGTGATTTCCTACATCTGAATGGTGCTAGGGTTCAGTTTTGGCAAGGTTCTCCTGATTTAGTAGTAGACGAATTAAAACAAGTTCAAAATTTAACAGATGCGCCATGGGACACGATAAATCCAGAAAATCATTGGGTTGAAATTAATCTATCTGATTTAGTGAACGGTGGTTCAAGGAGAGGATTAAAGACATCGGGTACGATAGTTGCAGTAAAAGATGACTCCGGAATAATCGAACGCTGTCCGGAATGTCGAAGGATTTTGAGAGACGGTGCTTGCCAAGATCATGGCCCACAGCACGGTGTTGAAGATTTAAGATTAAAATTTGTATTAGATGATGGAATAAATAATGCGTCGTTAATTTTAGCTAAAAATCCGTCTGAATCCTTTCTTAAATTGACACAAGAAATGGTTAAGGATCATATAACAAAGAAAGGTAAAGATGATTTTATTAATCACCTGAGGAGTAAAATTCTGGCTCGCAGGGTAGTGATAAATGGTCGTTCTCTTGTAGACAACCAGGGTGCTATGATTCTTGCAGAGAATGTAGATTTAGATGAAATAAAAAACGAGGAAGCGGCTAATTTAGTAATTAAAGAGTGGGGGGTATTATTATGATCAACCAAATTCGTTTTGGGCGACAAAGCGCAGTTAGAATATTTGCACAAGAATACTCCGATGCAAATTTACCTCTAGAGGGTGTTGGAGAATATGCTCCCAGTTTTATCATCACAAAGTTAGGGGCAAAAGTCAACAGAGCACTTTTTGGAGGTGTTATTGATAGGTTTGAGAGAAGAGAGGGAGATAACGGACCTACATATTCTGGTCATCTCAGAGATGCCACAGGTGGTGTACACCGATTTCAGATAGCCCCTTTTCAACCTGAACTTCATCCAGAAGCGGAAGAATTGCTGGCTAGATTTGAATCAGGTGACAGATTCTTAATGATGATGATTGGCCGTGCTAGATGGTTTGAGAGTGATGACGGCGGTATATTTACATCCTTTAGAGCTGAAGAATTTACAACCGTCGAAAGGAGTGTTTACGTCAACTGGTTGGTTGACACATCCTCTGCAACACTTAGACGACTTGAAGCATACAATATCTCCCTGGAATCGGAAAACGATAATGATTCACTGAGATCTGCTGGAGTTCCAGATGATTTGGTAGAGGGATTGATATTAGCTAAAAATCATTACAGTAACTTTGATCCCGAAAATTACAAGGTAGGCGTCCTTCAAAGCCTTTCCATGGCTCTTAGTTCTAATTCCGAAATTGACACTTTGGTCAAACCGAGTGAAGAATTAATTTCATCTAACATAACCGAGATTAATCCTTCATTGAACAGTGAGTCAGCGAGTAAATCAGAACCCGCAGGAAACGTTGACGAGGTAATTCTCAATGCTATAAGAAACTCATCAAATCCGGATGGTGCGTCATATGATTCTATTGTACTCGCTTGTGTTGAAGCGGGACATTCTCGTGAATTATCTGAGGATGCGATAGAAGATTTGAGAGACATAAAGTGCGAAATTATTGAACCCAGATTTGGTTTCTTCCAAATATTAGGTTAGTTATCTTCCTTTTTTTCCAGTAATTTCTCAACCCTCAATAGTTTATTTCTGATTCTGTCGATATGTCCTTTATTATCTTCCTCAAAGTCAGATAGTCCTCCTAAATCTGCCCCTTTAATCTCTGCAATATTTGTAGCAACTTCAGAAAGCTTTGTCCTAACTCTATCTTCTTTGAGCGGCCAGCCTCTTCTTATCGCCAACCTAATCAGGAGTTGGTTTTCTTTTTCACCCCAGACTCCATTTCGATTCTTAATTATTGTACTGACCATTCGGTCTAAATCATCTATTCTAGCTTGAATTGTGAGAATATCTCCTTGTATCTCAAAATCAGCACCTTCAAACCCTGCCATTAATGAATCATGTGCATCTTCCAGTGCTGCATTTGATACATTATCGACAATTGTTGGAATTGGAATAACTTCCTCATGAGTTAATGGCAAATAATCTTCTTCATTTTCATTTTTACCATTGTTTTTATTTTTTGAAATTTTGGAAATCCCGTTCCTTCTTAGACTCCTTTTTATTCTCCCCCATCCTTTTGACTGACTTGTTAATACACCTGCAACTCTACCCATCAAGACAGTTCTATTTCCGGTTAAGGGTAATTCTAAGTATTGGCATAACTCATGTAATTTCTCTCTGTCTATTTCCGCAAGTCTCTCTATCGTCATTCTTCTAGAATCGAAATTAAGATGTAACCATAATCTCTGTCTTCTTTCCTTGTGTGAACCGGATGACTTTATACCAAAAATTTTCAGTACCTCGCCTGTTTCCTTATGGGGCATTGATTGAATTCCTTCCCATGATAAATCTAGATGTTGTAAAACTTGAAATTGAATTAATCTAGCTCTGAGTACCTCCACAGAACCTGATTTTGCCAATTCAGCGTTCTCAGCTCTTTCCCTGAGTTCCATCAAAGGAGATAAATAAAGTTCATTCAATAACTCTAAATCGACTTGCATTTATCCTCCCTCGAACATGCGAGGTTCCTACTCCATGATATTGATTGTGCATGTATTTTCAGATAATAGTTGTTTTTTACACCAATTTAAAGAAGCGGCTTATTCATTCATGAAATCATTCATTTCTTCCCTTCGGAGAATCTTTGCCCAATCCTTCTCTGTTGAAACCATCGCAATCTGAAAATTAGAATAAGGAACTACTCTGTGCATCGAAATAGTCTTTTTGCCGTTACTTGATATATTTTCAATTTTAAATTCAACCAATACTTCATTTGTAATAACTTCACCTTCGCTGTCATGGAAAGATTGCTCCATTATCAAATCTTTGTGTTTTTCTGCTTCGACCATCAAGGTGCTTAACTTTCTATGACGTACTAAAATTCCTATTGATTCTATTTGATCTCTTTCTAAGCCTCCAAGAAAATAATCCTGCACTTTCCAAATAGTATCTCCTTCTGGTTCTGTGAATTTTTGCGCAATACTTTTTGGAAAGTTCTTTCTTGCAATTAGTACTACCAAATCTGAATATGGTTTTGGCAGATAATGATTATCTCCAAAATTGTGAGGATCGGATAACAATGAATGTCTTCTGCAGTTGATATTTATCTCAGAATAAATTACTCTTGGAATTACAAAACCGTCAATTGCCCCGTCATACCGCAATTTTTCCATCCAAGAATATTTTTCAAGCTCATTACTAAATTCTTTTTCTAAATTTTGAATTTCAATAAAGGCCTTTGTAGACAAAACCCTCATTCCTTTTCGGGCTCTCCTTAGTTGTCTCCTGATCAGTTTAGAATCAGAAAGTATGATGGCCGACCTAGGTTGATATTGTATTTTATTTTCTGAAATGAGTATCATATTCGGAGTACGTGGTGCTCTTGCACCTACAACCTCACAATTTGAATTGTACATTCTAAGTTGTTTCCCGTGTAAAACTTCAGCAGGCATGGCTAACAGATCTAGTTCTCCAGTTTCCAACTGTTTCATGGTTTCATCAAAAGATTCGTATTCTCTTGTATCAATTTCATATTCAGGAGACTGTTCTGAACCTAGGAATTTTTCGATATACTTGTTCACGGGACATGATGGAATTGATAAGGTTCCGAATTGTATTCTTTCCATAATCGCGTCCACCTCGAGGGAGGGAGCACGTCATGTGCTCAGAGTTCCGGACTAGACACTTATTGATATAGGCGACCCCTACCTTGTGATATTGAAGACACATGGTATCGCTCAAATCAACTCATCGTCAGTTGACTAAAATGAGGGATATTGTTGATGAAGCTTTGGAAGATTTTGTCCAAGAAAAGATGGCAAGCTCGCAGGCACCTGCCATGAGTTTGGCACGGGAAGTTTTGTTGGCTGGAGGAAAAAGATATCGACCTGTTCTTGCACTTTTAGCCTTTGAAGCTGCTGGAGGGAGAGACATATCCGAGGTCATGGACTTGGCCTTATCAGCAGAAATTATTCACACGGCCACTTTGGTTCATGACGACATATATGATTCATCGAAAACTCGTCGAGGAAAACCCACTCTACATGCATCTCATGGATTAGCGCATGGAATAATTGGAGGCGATTATTTGTTCGTTCTAGGTTTTGGTTTGGGCGGTAAATATGATGCTAGAATCGTCGAAAGAATGGCAGAAACCTGTGCGAATATTGCATCTGGAGAATTGCTACAACATGAACACATAGGGAATCTAGCTACCACCCCAGAGGATTATTATTCGATAATAGACGGTAAGACCGCTGGACCTTTCGCTACTGCATGTTCTTGTGCAGCTATAATTGCAGGCGCATCTGACGAAATCATAACTGCCTTGGATGATTTTGGGTGGGAAGTCGGTCGAGCATTTCAACTGGTTGATGATTTACTAGACTTAACAGGAGATGAAAAGATGGGAAAGCCCCGTGGCAGTGATGTTCACGAAGGGAAAATGACACTCCCGATAATCCATGCATTGACTATGTTACATGGAGTCGAGAGAGAACAGTTGGCTGATATTTTAAAGAATTTTTCTGATGACCGATGGAACGAACTTGTTTCTCTACTGTCTTTGGCAGGATCTTTCGAATACTCGGAACAGCTAATCGAAAATCATGTAAATAGAGCGCTAAGAAAATTAAAATCACTGCCAGGAAGTGATGCAAGTAGAATGATGGCCGAAGTAGCCAAAAGATCTAGATCTAGGAAAAAATGACCTTTTTGAGGTGTGCTTTAGGAGAACATATGGACAATAAAATGAATTGGGATGTTATTGTCATTGGTGGAGGTCCAGCGGGATCTACCACTGCTAGATATTTGGCAGAAGGCGGGGCAAAAGTCCTAGTCATTGATCGTCGAGATCCAATTGGATCCCCACTTCAATGCGGTGAACTAGTACCAACTAATGAAGAAATGAGGCGTTTATGCCCCAAAGTACCCGATATTGACGATTTACTCAGAACACCTGAGCATGCTATATCTAGAACAACATCTGAAATGCACTTAGTTCCACCTTCCGGGAAGCCTCTTAAATACAAATTCGAAGGTTATATGCTTAATCGGGTTGCACATGACGAGGCTTTGGTTGATTTGGCGAAATTAAAGGGCGCTGAGTATCTAGTAGACTCCAGAGTTGATTCAATTGAAGGGAACACGGTTAGGTTGAGAGATGGGCGAGAGCTAAATGCCAAGATAATAGTTGGTGCAGGAGGTCACAATGATCCTCTTAGAAGGTCTTATTGGAAAGAATCCAGTCTAAAAATACCAGTTAAATTTGTTCTCATGGACGGAGATTTTGGTGATGCCGTAGAACTACACTTTGGTTCAATGGCACCGGGTGGATATGCATGGATGTTCCCCAAAAAGAACGGAGCTAATATTGGTGTAGGTATTCAAAATAAATTTTCTAAAGATAAAAACATTAATCAGTTATCTGATGAGTTCATAAAAAAATACAATGGGGATGTGACGTTTTCAGGAGCGGGCTCTCTCCCGATGTCGGGGACTATCAAAAGTTTCGTCAAAGGAAATTATGTTTTAGTTGGTGATTCAGCGGGAATGGTCCTACCTTCTAACGGAGCAGGAATAACTATCGCTATGATTGGTGGACGTATAGCAGGGCAAGTAATTTCAGAGCATCTAAGGGATGGCATTCCTCTGTCTGAATATGAAAAGCGCTGGAACAAGCAAATGGGTAAAGTCATGCGTAACTCGAAAAGAGCTTTCTTCCTTGGAAGCTTCGTTCTTAGATTACCCGATTGGATGATAAATACCTTATTCAATAGACTGACAAAGTTCATGGTCTGGAGATTTATCACTTGTAGGAATGTTTTTGTGATATTTTAATTTTAGCTAAGAGGTTTTCTACCTTGCCAAATAGTGGCCATGCCTGGGAAAATTATTTTTGCTTTTGATTTTTCAAAACCCACTTCATCAAGCATTTTTATGTAATCCTTTGTAGTTCCAAAATGCAAATAGGTTTTAGTTAACCATTTCCAAGGATGGTCGTCTTGTTTACAGACTATTTTAGCATAACTACCGACCCATATCCTCATCCACAACCAGCCCAAATAACCATGGAAACGATTTATTTTTGCTGGATCAACAATTACTATCGGGGATCCCGGTTTTAGCACTCTGAGAACCTCAGTGAGGCCAGCTTTTTTGTCATACCAATCCCTAAACGAAAATAACGTACACACCGCATCGAATGTATTATCTTCGAAGGGCAATGATTCAGCGGTACCTTTCACAAATTTTGCTTCAGAGTATCCATTCTCCGTTCTCATTTTATTTACTCTTGGTTCTGCTACCCGTAGCATTTCAGGTATGGGGTCAAGACAAATTAGTTCTCTTCCTTCTAATTCTTCTGCAAAACTCCCGGGTCCACAACCAACTTCTAGAATTAGTCCATCAGCAGGTAATCTTTCTCTGACTTTCCTTCTCCACTTCGAAACTTGTCCTAGGGTAGCAAATCGATTAATTTTGTCATAAACAGGTATTGTTGCCTGGAGATTTTTTTGGAGTTCATTCCAATCATCTTCACCGATAGTCTCAGTGTTCATGTGTCCTCGCAAATGACACAGGTATTTGGTAGGTGCTGATTAACGTATCATAATAATTGCTTGTTCCATTTTAGGGCTCACATCGGTTATTATCATATACTAATTTTGGGTCGCCGGGCCATACGGGTGCAGTCGATGGCTAGAGAAGAGGTTCTACGCGCAATTAAAGATGCTGAAATAGCGGCGGCTGAGACGCTATCGAATGCGAAGAAAGAAGCGGCTCAATTAATTTCACAAGCCCGACAAAACGCGTCTGAAATATTGACCTCTGGTAAATCGACATCAGAATCAGAAGCACAAAATCTAATCTCTGAAGCAAGGGCATCTGCGGGGACTAAAGCGGAAGTAGTCTCCAAAGATGGACAAACTGCACAAAAGAATGTTCACGACTCAGGAAAAAAGAACCGAGAAAAAGCGGCAAAGTTAGTCATTGATTCTTTCAGAAAATAAGTTCATCGAGGTGATTAAAAAATGTCCCAAGTCAAAACGCAGCGTATGGGTCGTCTCTTTGCTGCCGGGACTAAAGACAAAATTGACGATGCAATTGAAGCATTGGCAACTCTGAATGCCTTACACATTATCGAATATGATGGAACTGATGACGGGTTTAAATTAGGTACTCCCAAAGAAGAATCTGAAATAGTTGGTATGCGTCTTAACAAATTGCGCTCAGCAGCATCAATTGTAGATTTTAACGGCCCTAAAAAACCGGTTCAGGCCACAAAGGTTCGCTCAGAGCTGGACGGAACATTAAGTGAAGCCGTTGACAATCTTCTGGACATGAGCACCCGCTTGGATAACGTGGAAAACCGTCTATCGTCTGCGGAAGAAGAGAGAGGAATTTTAGAATTACTATCTTCCCTAAACCTGGATATCGAACTTTTAACCGGTTATTCCTCACTCAAAACATTCGTTGGTACTATCTCCGGTAATTTTACCGACATTGATTTTGGAATGGAAGATCGCGGAATCGAGGGGTTATTTTTCCACGGCAAAATTAATTCGAACAAGGTTGTTGCTATTTTTGCTAAGGCCGAGAAATCAAATGAAACCCAATCTCTTCTAAATCATGTCGGATTCCAAGCAATCAACATTCCTGAAGGAATCGTGGGGAACCCTAATCAGTTAATACATGAATCAATGTCAAGGATAAGCCAACTTTCTGAAGAAAAATCTTCAATATCTAGTGACATTGAATCATGGAGCAATGAGCATGGTTCCTCCTTGGCATGTGGCTTGGAGTTATTGGAAAGAGAGCATGATATTCTTACAGCACCAGTCAAGTTAGCAGTTTCAGAACATGCATTTTTTGTTGATGGATGGATTGAACTTTCACGTTCGGAAGAAGTACAGTCTGCGTTAACTAAATCATGTTTGTACTCTGAAGTCACACCTTTCAAGATTGAAGCAGGCGGTGGAGGGCATGGCCATTCAGACGATCATCATCAAGAAATGCCCCCAATTTCTTACAAGGATAGAGTGATAAGTAAGCCTATGGAATTATTGACCGATGCAGTAGGTAGACCTGCTTATGGAAGAATTGATCCAACTCTGTTTATGTTCGTAACATATCCAATATTCTTTGGGATGATGCTCGGTGATATGGCATATGGGCTTGTAACTATTACTTTAGGTGCCTTCGTATTTAGTAAAGCAAATTCCAATGAAATGATTAAACTTGGAGGTAAATTCTTGATTTATATCGGGTTAGGAACTCTAACTTTCGGTTATATCTACGCAGAGTTTGCAGGATGGGAGATATTCATGTACGAAAAAACCAAGATTGATGGTAACTACGTATATGGCGACAACCTTTCTCCAGTTGCATTCCTTGCAAACCTTTACCCCTTCATCTCCGATTCAGCTCATGGCTACGGCCCTGAACTAAAATTAGGTTACGGAATTAACCTATATTTCCCGTTCCACAGAGTAGGAACACATTTGGAAGACCTCATAATATTGACAATTTACGTCGGATTCTTCCACATTATTTTTGGTAAGTTAATTGGTTTCCGTGATGTATTATTCTATGGGACTGATCATGGTCACGTAGGTTTGGCAGCTGCATTTTTCGAGCATGGTGCTTGGATAGTGCTACTAATTGGTGGATTCATGTTCACATACGGTTATTTGGGTCCTGAAGAAGCAAATTATCTACTACAACCCGGCGCTATTATCGCAATTTCTGCTGTTTTGATGCTAATTTGGACTTTGTACAATTACCACGGCATTCCAATTGCAGTCAGTTTGATTTTAGCACCTATTGAGGCACTTGGTATGATGCCTTCAGTTATCTCATATGTTCGTCTCTTTGCTGTAGGTATCGTGGGAGTAAAAATCGCAGAAACAGGAAATAAGTTGTGGGAGCCTATGATGGATGCAGAGTTGTATTTGATCCCTGTTTTCTTTATTGGATGGTTATCGGTGCAAATTTTCGCATGGGTATTGGGAGTATTTAGCCCCAACATACACGCTGCAAGGCTTCATTTCGTAGAATGGATGAGGCAATACTACGATTCTAGCGGAGAGGCATTCAAGCCTTTCGGCTTCCGCTCACACTTCGTGGAGGTTGAGTGATATCATATTCCAAGCAAAAGGCTTAGAAAAACAGGAGGAAATAAAATGAATAACAGAAGAAAAATAAGAGGAATGAGTACACTAATGATACTATCATCATTAGTAATGATTGCTGGCAGTGTACAAGCAGAAGCAGATAATGAATCTACTGTGGCTGCGTACAAAAATATTGCAGCTGGAATCGCTCTAGGTTTGACCGGAATTGGAACAGGAATGAGCCAAGGTCAAATTGGAGCTGCAGCAGTTGGAATGATTGCCGAAGATAGTAGTAAGTTCGTAAACGGACTTATTTTTACAGCTCTACCAGAAACTATTGTTCTTTTCGGATTCCTTTCAATATTTTTGCTCTAAGCGAGAATATTGGATTGAATATGGAAATAATGGGGTGTATGAATGTCATTGGATGCATTAGCAAATGAAATCGCGACACAGGCTAAAGCTGAGGCTGAATTGATAATTGCCGATGCTAAGAAGGAAGCCAATAGAATTGAAGACGAAGCCAGATCTGAGGCAATGAGTTTCTCAAAAGATGCACAATCGCGTGCAGAAAGAGAAAGTGCGCAGTTGTCGGTAGAATTAGTTGCATCGGCTAAGCAAGCAAACCAAAAACATCTGTTAATTGCAAGGCGTGAAGAACTAGATGACACTTGGGAAGCTGTTCGTTCTTCAGTAGGATCTCCCGATCTTGAGGGTCGTAGCAAGATTCTGTCGGATCTTTTATCCGAGGCTTCAAATTTCAGTAGTGATATGATTCTTAAACCGGTCTCAATCGACCGGAAAGTCCTTCAAAAGGGCAATTTTACTCTCGGAGATGATGTGGAAGGACTCGGCGGTTTTATCCTTGAGTCAAAAGATGGTTCTATCGTTCTCGACTATCGATTTGATAGTCGTTTAGATGAAGCATGGAAAAAGAATATTAGAGAAGTAAATAATATTTTGTTTGGAAATTAGAAGAGGTGCAAAATATGTTGGGACAGGCGAGTGGTCGTTCGAATATCTGCAATGCCTCTGCTCGAGCGAAAGCACGTAAAGCATCTTTGATTGATCCTATAAGAATGCGCCAACTCCTACAAACAGGGCCGGAATCTATTGGGGCTAGTATTGGAGAGTTAGGATACAGAAATGAGATGGATATTTACTCAGCCAGAATGAGCGGTGCTGACGCGGTTGAAGCCGCACTTTTCCACAATCTTGACAACGATCTTTCAGATGTTATGAATTTCTGCCAAGGTCCATTAAAGTCTATAGTTGCTATTTACGTTGAAAGATTTGCATATGAAAAAGCCAAAACAGTCCTAAGGGCGGTTAATGGAGGCTGTTCTGATGAATTGATCGAATCTCAAATATTGCCTTCTGAGAACCCCAAGAATGCTGTTTGGTTAGATATCGTCAGAACTACCGAGACTCTGCACGAGGCTGCTAGTTCAATGGCCGGAACTCCTTGGGGTAAGGAGTTAGCCAAACTAGACGATTCAGACGCAACCCTTGAAGAAATGGAAGATGCTTTAGATCGACAATACTACAGTAATGCACTACAAGCATCCAGGGGCAGAGATTCCAATGCTCATTTAGTAAAATACATTAAAACAGAGATAGATCATAGAAATATCATAAATCAATTCCGCGAATTACGTCAAAATATTTCCACTGAAAAACGTTTACAGATGGTAATTCCTGGCGGTAGAATATCAAAAACTGTCATGTCACAAGTCTCTCAGGCAAACTCTAGCAAAGCGTTGTATGAAGCGTTGAAACGAAGTAATGCATTCGATGAGATTGGCTTTGAAGAGGCGATTGAAGAGTCGGATTCTTTAGGCTCTCTAGACCCTATCGCTACACTTCTTAATCATAAAAGACATGATTTATTGAGAAGTTTCTCTTACTTGAATCCTGTTTCTGTTTTTCCAGTTATTTACTACATAGAACGCAAAGTTCTCGAGATACAAAATCTTCGTCTTTTAGTGCGCGGTAAGACGATTGGCCTCACATCCGAGGTATTAGAAGCGCACATGGATTTTTGAGGTGAAATTATGGAAATTGCTGTCGTAGGTTCATTAGATTTCACTCTTGGTTTCCAACTTGCGGGTGTTTTGAGGTTATATAACCCAAAAGACTTGGAAGAAATGACTTCTATTTTGAAGTCATTGTTAAATGAAAAAGACATAGGAGTTATCGTGATTGATAACTCTGATTTATTACTTCTCCCAGAAAGGTTGCGTTTGCAACTATCTGAGAGCATCACGCCCACAATATTGGGTATCGGGACAGAAGAGGATAATACCCTCCGTGAGTCTATCAAATCGGCACTAGGAGTCGACTTATGGAAATAATCCTAGAAAAAAATAAAGGAAGTGAAATGAAATGAGTAAAGAAAATGGAGTAATTTATCGTATTTCCGGACCAGTTGTAACTGCAGTGGGAATATCTCCAAGAATGTATGAAGTTGTGCGCGTAGGTGATGAAGGTTTGATGGGAGAAGTCATTGAATTACATGGTGATCAATCTGTTATTCAGGTGTATGAGGAGACATCAGGTGTCCGTCCTGGAGAACCGGTTGTTAGAACCGGACAGACCCTCTCAGTTCAACTAGGGCCGGGATTGCTGACTAAGATTTATGACGGCATTCAAAGACCTTTACCTGAGTTAGAAAAAACCATGGGTGTATTCATCAAAAGAGGTGTTGATGCCGATGGTCTTGATTTAGAAAAGATATGGTCATTTACCGCAACTGCAAAAAAGGGCGATTCTGTATCCTCTGGTGACGTCATAGGAACTGTTCAGGAGACCAAAACCATAGAACACAGAGTCATGGTACCTCCTGGTGTATCTGGAAAAATCAAAGATATAAAATCAGGAGACTTTAATGTGACTCAGACAGTTTGTAAATTAGAAGATGGAACTGAGATTCAAATGATGCAAAAATGGCCAGTCCGAACACCTCGTCCTTTTACCAAGAAACACGCTCCTGAAGTTCCGCTGCAAACCGGACAGAGAATATTAGATTTCCTTTTCCCGTTGGCTAAAGGCGGCACAGCTGGAATACCCGGGCCATTCGGCTCAGGAAAGACTGTGACTCAGCAACAACTCGCAAAGTGGTCTGATGCAGATATTGTTGTCTACATTGGATGTGGCGAAAGAGGTAATGAAATGACAGAGGTTCTAGATGAGTTTCCGCATTTGATGGATCCAAAGACAGGAGAAGCATTGATGAACCGAACAACTATGATTGCAAATACTTCAAACATGCCAGTTGCAGCTAGAGAAGCTTCAGTTTACACAGGAATTACAATCGCTGAATATTTTAGAGATATGGGTTATGATGTAGCTCTTATGGCTGATTCAACAAGTCGCTGGGCAGAAGCTATGAGAGAAATTTCCTCAAGGCTTGAAGAAATGCCGGGCGAAGAAGGTTATCCTGCATATCTGTCAAGCCGGCTTGCAGAATTTTATGAAAGGGCAGGACGTGTTGAAACTCTAGCTGGTGGAGATGGTTCAGTATCCGTAATAGGTGCAGTTTCCCCGCCGGGAGGAGATATTTCTGAACCTGTCAGCCAAGGTACTCTTCGTATAGTCAAGGTATTCTGGGGTCTGGATGCAGGACTTGCTCGACAGAGACATTTCCCCGCAATCAACTGGCTGAATTCTTATTCGCTTTATCCTCCATCCCTGGACCAATGGTACAGAGACAATATAAAGAATGATTTTCCTGAAATTAGAACAGAGATAAGTGCACTTCTACAGGTAGAAGCGGAATTGCAAGAAATTGTCCAATTGGTTGGTTCAGATGCATTACCAGTAGACCAACAGCTCACACTGGAAGTTGCTCGTATGATTAGAGAGTTCTTCCTCCAACAAAATGCCTTCCATGATGTTGACACTTACAGTGACTTAAAATTACAATATAATATGGCAAAAGCAATTCTATCTTTCCAAGAAGAATCGAAGAAAGCAATTGCTGGAGGTGCTGCTTTAGAGGATGTAGTTAACATCCCAGCACGTACTGACTTAATGAGAGGGCGATTTGAATCAGGTTATGAAGACAAAATTGATGAGATGCTAGAGGCAATGAATAAACAAATTGCTGAAACTATGGAGGCTAATTAGAGGTGATATAAATGACTGGAAAAGAATATAGAACAATCACAGACGTAAAGGGACCTTTGGTATTCCTAAACAAAACAGAACCTGTAGCCTTTGGAGAAATTGTAGAATTACGATTAACTGACGGTACAATAAAGAACGGACAAGTACTTGATACCTCTGATGATCAAGTTATTGTACAAGTTTTTGAAGGGACAGCGTCAATTGACAAACAAACAGGTATTAAATTCCTTGGAGATGTTTTCAAACTACCAGTAAGTACTGATATGATAGGTAGAATCCTAGATGGAGCGGGCCGTCCTAGAGATGGAGGTCCAGCAATTGTAGCGGATGAAATGGCGGATATCATTGGTGCTGCTATCAATCCATATTCCAGACAGAGCCCATCCTCATTTATTCAAACAGGGATTTCTGCAATAGATGCATGTACCTCTCTGGTTAGGGGACAAAAATTGCCAATTTTCAGTGCATCTGGGCTTCCTCACAATGATATAGCGCTTCAAATAGCTAGACAAGCAAAGTTAGTCGACAGCGATGATGATTTCGTTGTGGTATTTTGTGCAATGGGAATCACTGCGGAAGAGTATAACTTCTTCGTCCATGATTTGGAAAGAACAGGAGCTCTCGAAAATGCTTGTCTCTTTGTTAACCTTGCAGATGACCCTGCTGTTGAGAGATTAATTACTCCAAGGTTGGCTTTGACCGCAGCTGAATATCTAGCCTTTGAGCATGATTATCACGTACTTGTCATATATACTGACATGACTAATTATTGTGAATCTCTGCGGCAAATTGGAGCAGCCCGTGAAGAAGTTCCCGGAAGAAGAGGTTACCCGGGCTACATGTATACCGATTTGGCTATGCTCTATGAACGAGCAGGATTGGTTAAAGGTAAGAAAGGTTCAATCACTCAATTCCCTATTCTGACTATGCCTGGGGACGATATTACGCACCCAATACCTGATTTATCTGGTTATATTACCGAAGGCCAAATTGTTATCTCTCGTGAACTACACCAGAAAGGAATTTATCCCCCAATCAACGTTCTACCCTCCTTGTCTAGATTGATGAATGCGGGAATAGGAGATGGGAAGACTCGCGAGGATCATAAATCAGTATCCGATCAATTATATGCTGCTTATGCGCAGGGGAGAGAACTGAGAGGATTGGTCGCAATTGTTGGAGAGGATGCTCTAAATGAAAGAGATTTACAACTACTCAAGTTTGCAGATATCTTTGAAGATCAATTTCTGAGGCAGAGCCGTGATGAGGACCGGTCAATTGGTGAAGGTACTCTAGATTATGCTTGGGAACTACTTTCAAATATTGATACAAAATATCTTGTTCGTTTAGATCAAAAATGGATTGATAAATATCATCCAAAAGAAAAAAAGAATGAATAATAAACAATTAGGGAGGTAAAAGAGATGGCACTAGACATCAAACCAACTCGTTCAGAACTAATTAATTTGAAACGTAGAATTAAACAAACTTCCAGTGGATATAACTTATTAAAAATGAAAAGAGATGGATTATTTTTCGAATTCCGTACCTTACTTGCCGAAATGATTGCTGCAAGAGAGGAACTAGTGGGCACATATAGAGATGCCTTGAAATCAATTGCCCTAGCATCTTCTATCGAGGGCGGTCTAGCGGTTAAGAGTGCAGCAATAGCGGCTACATCGGGCCCAGAAGTAACTGTTTCTAGAAGAAACATCATGGGGGTTGTTGTACCAAAAGTCGATGGTACTAATCTCACGACAACTGTTGAAACTAGACCTACTGGAATTATTGGTGGTTCTCCCTACATCGATGAGTCGGCAGATTCTTATTCCGTATTAATCGCAAAAATCGTTAAGGCTGCTGAAATGGAAGCTACGTTAAAGAAACTTCTTGAAGAAATTGAGGCAACCAAACGAAGAGTCAATGCTCTAGAATTCGTTGTAATTCCAGAAATGAAAGAAGCACAGACATTTATACAACTCAGACTAGAAGAAATGGAAAGAGAAGAAACTTTCCGCCTTAAAAGATTCAAAAACAAATGATTTATTTGTTGTTTATTTCTTTATTGTCTTACACACGGTTTGATAGGGGATGCTCTATGGTCAGCATATACTGAAACGGTGGTGTGCGCATGTCAAAAGCTAAATCATTAGTTATTGATACTGAGACATGGGGTCAAAAAGAGCTTCTTGAAGAAATATGTAGTCGTTATTTTTTGATAGGAAATCAATCAGGGCTAAGCGATATTTCTTGGGAAGTCAATTCTCGTGATGGCATTGATATTAGTTCATCTCTAGTCGATCTTAATTCCCACTTGAAACCACTCAGTCTGATAGGGATGTTAGATGAAGGTAATCCTCCTATTCTCTCAATAATTAGATATCCAGTAGATCCTGTAAACGTACCTCCTTGGCAACAATCTCTGATTTGGGTTACTATGTTTATTTTCACAACACTGGCCGGGTGCTATTGGATATCTCAGTTTACTGACAATGTTAACTTTTTCAGTTTAGAATTAATTTCCGTCTCAATGAAATATTTTAGTATCCCTATATTCTTAACCTTGATTGTTGCTCATTTTACAAAGAAGTACATCGCTTCATTATTCAGAGTTGATGTTGGGAACCTTGTTCCGATAGCATTTCCGTTGGTTTCTCCTTTCTGGCCGTTCGGAATAGTTGGGGTATTTGGGCAGAAAAGAGTGGATACTATTACATACCCAAACAGACGGTCGTTAGGAGTTATCGAATTATCTTCAGTAATTGTGTTCGTCCTTTTCGGCTCAATATTTTCTATTGTCGGATTGTCAATGACTTCTGCGAATCCTCCTGAATATATCTCAGATCCACTATTATTCCAATCTAATTTTGTGGTTGATATTTTATCGGGGATATTATTTGGAGAAGAACTTGAAATCAAACTCCAGTGGCTCCATCCATTGGCTTTAGCCGGTTTTGGTTTAGCAATGATCGGTTGGATTTTACTCCTTCCAATACCTGGTTTTCCTGGAGACAGAATATTACACTCAATTGCAGGATCCAAAAATCTCGACAAAACTACTAACGCTACCTCAATTTTCCTGTTCACGCTTACGTTCATGTGCCTAGTTTTTCTTTCGACGACATTTTGGCCGTGGCTTATTTTAGCTTCACTGGCTTCATGGAGAAGATTTAGTGGTGACCACATCCCAGTGGCATTAATTGTAGATGAGTCCTCTGGATTAGATAACAATTCAAGGAGTATTTTGGTAACACTTTCCGTTGCGATATTGCTACTGGGTTTTCCAGGTCTAAATCCTGTAGACAGTATTGAAGGCTGGAACGGCGGTTTGGATATCTCTGAATGGGATACCGAATTTTCCAGCGACTCTTGGCAGGGTACTGAAAAGTCATTTGTGTTGAAATCTTCAGGTATAAACTCAATTTCTGGGAAAATAAAAGTCATGGTAATTGGCGAAACAGATAGATGGAGTATTGATTCTGAATGTTTTGATGCTGAGCAAAATTGTGTTTTTGAAAACATCAATCAAAACAATAATGCTATCTTCAAGTTTTCAATCCTAGATAACACTCCAGAACGGAACACTCCAGTTCAGTTACGGTTTATCATAGATTCTGAAGGGGAGTTATTACAACATGTTGTTTCAATAGTATATGCCGATATTACTTCGCCCAGCCCATCATGGGAGAGACAAGATTCTTCCAGCAAAGAAAAAATATGCAACACTGTAAAAGTTAAAACTAATCAAACTGGAAATCTTTCGGTAAAGGTTAATCCTTTTTGGTCTCTTGAAAATTCTGGCCATCTGTCGGAAGAAGGTATGCATGAAATATGTCTGATTGCCGAAAGGGGAGGATGGGAGTCTTTAGCAATGGGGGTGGATGGAATTATTGGCTATAGAATGGCTCCTGAACTGGTTTTTGAACAAGATGATGGGAATATTTTTGATTGGCATTTCCCCATAAACGATTCATACCATACTGTATTCTCAAATCTTGACCATGGAATAAGTTTAGATACGATGTTCGATGAAGGAATTCTTTACTCTAACAATCGACTATCTCCTGTATGTCCGTTTTATTCCAACTTCCCAAAAATTGACTTGAATTCCGAGGATAACTTAACATTGGTTCATGGATCTCCACTGGTATTTGATGGTAACTCCAGTGGCAAAAGTCTCCTAGTCCCGGGAGATGGGTGGTTAGTCAATTGTGGAGATGGAACATCTGATGCCATGATGTTGAGTTCAGGATATGGGATATCCATAAATGGGTTTGCGTTAAATGACTCTAGCTTACCTTTTTCCAATTTTACTATATCTTCCAAAGAGTCAAGAAATCTCTCTCTTTCAGTTGATAGATCTACTAATTTACAGAGTGATGATTCGCTAAATCTCTCTTTTCCTAATCAAATACCTGCTAATGGAAGTGTGGATGTAGAATTGTCTCTAAGTGATGTAAGTAATGATGTTTGGAGAGTATTCTGGATTTCTCAGACCCCAAACGGACTAGTGTTAAATTTTGTTTCTAAGTGTCCTATTGGAGGCTGCCTAAATTGAAAGTGGCCATCGTTGGAGTTGGCTCAATTGGAGGTATAATTCTTGGAGCCTTGGCTGATACTGACGCAGAAATTATTTGCATATCCAGAGGCAATACTTCCGCCAGCCTTTCACAACTAGGATTGGTTTTGCACACCCCCGAGGGAAGTATTGAGGTAGTCCCTAGTGAAAGATATACTCTTGTTGATAGCAATTCAGGGCCTTTATCAGATAATATTCGAAATACATGTGATGTCGCGATTGTATGTGGTAAAACTGTTGATAATCCTGTATTATCTGAACTTGCATTAGGATTAGTTAGTGAAAATGGTTGTGTATTGACAATACAAAATGGCCTAGGAAATGCCGAGTTGTTAGCTCATAAATTTGGCAGAGAAAGGGTAATTGTGGGCTCAATAACTCACGCTGCATGGCGAAATAGTCACAGTGAGGTCAATTGGGTTGGAAGAGGAGAAATTATACTTGGACCATTACATGAAACAGGTGAAGTTTACATCGATTCAATCTTAGATATTTTGAATGAAGCTGAATTAAATGCATCAAAATCGGATGATATTCAACAATTATTATGGAAAAAATTATTGATCAACGTTGCAATTAATCCAGTTTGTTCAATCGCTGGTGTCAGGAACGGTGCTCTTCTGGAGGTTACATCGCTTTGGCAACAGGCAATGCTGGCTATGCGGGAAGCAGCAACAGTCGCACGTGCAAGTGGGGTCGATTTAGGCAATCTAAATTTAGAAGAGTATCTTAGAGAAGTTGTTTCAATATCTCCTGAAAACAGGTGTTCAATGCTTCAGGATATCATGTCAGGCAGAGAGACAGAAATTGATTCTCTATGCGGGGCTGTTGTAATGCGTGGTGAAGCTGAAGGGATTCCAACCCCCTGTAATGCTTTATTGCATGGATTAGTAAAAGGTATTGAAAAGTCTTCTAACTTTGATTAATTTTCTAAGTCTTGATTATAATGTAGTCCTACATTCTCAATTCTATTTATTGATCTCTCGACAACGAGTTTCGCAACTTCGATTAGATTTCTTAATTCCACTAGGTCTTGGGTCGGTTTACAAGACTCCCATATTCTCTTAACCTCGCTATCTAAATGTGCTACTCTCCTCCTCGCCCTGTTTAATCTGTAGTTATTTTTCACTATTCCAACATCCATTGTCATGGTTGTTCTTAAAGCATTTAAATCAGCACGAAGTGGTGCATGTTCAACCAATATTTGTAACTCATCTGCACGCCACATTGGGAAATCGTTCGGTAGTTCCTGTAATTTATTTTTGGATGCCAATTGAATTAATTCTTTAGCAGCTCTCTCTGAATAAACTACTGCCTCAAGTAGACTGTTTGAAGCTAGACGATTCGCCCCGTGTAAACCAGTTCGTGCAACTTCTCCGATAGCATATAATCCTGGCATCAGATTTCCATCCGATTTCGCCCTACCCATATCATCAACATCTATTCCACCAACCATGTAATGCGCAGCAGGTATCACTGGGATTGGGTCTATTCCCAATCTTATGCCGCAGGATAATAGCTTTTGATCAATATTTGGAAACTCTTTCACAAGCACATTCCTATCTAGATGCCCAGTTATGAGCAAAGCATTACTATCTCCAGTTTTTTTTAACTCTGAGTCTATTGCTCTGGCAACAATATCTCTTGTTCCAAGAGAGCCTTTGTCACAGTATTTCCACATAAATGAGAATTCTTCTGGTGATTTGTTGGTTGATGATTCCCAATTTTTGTGATCCTCAAATCCCATCAGAACAGCTCCCTTCCCTCTCATAGCTTCAGTAATTAAGAATGGTTTAGATTTATCAATCGCAAGGGAAGTTGGATGGAATTGTATAAATTCAATATCTTTGATATCCGCTCCGGAACGAAATGCCATTGCAACTCCATCACCTGTTGCAATAGACGGATTCGTCGTAGAGGAGTACAGATAACCCACACCTCCTGTTGCCAAAACTACAGCTTTTGCTGGCAACGTATGGACAGTTCCTTGAGGTGACAAACACCATAATCCGATTATTCCTTTTTTCGGATTACCATACTCTCTTTGAATTAAGTCTACAGCCATCCAATCTTCATAGATTTTGAAATCATCATCGATTTCTCTAGATGCGAATTCCGCAAGGGCTCTTTCTATTTCAGCCCCTGTCGCGTCCTTAGAATGCAAAATTCTTCGGTTGGAATGACCCCCTTCTCTAACCGTGTCATATTCACCATGGTGATTTTTATCAAAACGAACTCCACGATTTTCAAGATCTCTGATTCTGTCTGCGGCTTCCGAAACGACCGACCTGACTACTTTTTCATGACACAAACCAGCTCCTGAGGAAAGTGTATCTTGGACGTGTGCTTCTATTGCTTTCTCATCGTTTGGATCTAAAACTCCGGCGATCCCTCCCTGAGCCCAATTTGTATTTGATGTAGAAATACTTTTTTTTGTAATTAAAGCCACCCTCAGTCCTTTTTCTGCACAACGATTTGCCAGAAACAGACCTGCGATGCCTGAACCTATTACTGCTATGTCGACAGTCGGCATCAGACCTCCGTTGGCTCCGTTACTCATGTTCCTTCCATGACCTAGTTGTCAATGAATCTTCGCTTATTGCCAATTATTTTTGGCTCTATAAAATAGGTCGTTTTTTCGTGTTATTGCGCTCAAGTCCTCCTCAATGTTCATAGAGTAAAATACGGCAGCCAATTAATGATGTCGGCGATAAATTGCTGATATTTCACGGTGATGGGATGCATCTAGTAAGAATTGAACTTGAAAATTTCAAATCTTTCGGCGGTGAAATAGTAATTCCTTTTGAAGAAGGTTTCACAGCAATCACTGGACCAAATGGTTCCGGCAAGTCGAATTGTGGAGATGCAATACAGTTTGTACTCGGGCCTAAATCAACTAGATCTCTAAGGGCCTCAAACGTGTCTGAATTAATTTACAACGGTGGAGGGAGAGGTAAAGCGGCGAGGAACATGTCTGCTACCTTAGTCTTCAAAAATAACCCTGAAGTTGACGGACGTCGTAGACTGAGAATTGAAACTCAAGAAGTTTCATTCACACGTTCAGTTCGTCTAAATCGAAAAAATGACACAATCTCTTCCTATTATATTAACGGCAATCCATCCACTGCTACAGAAATGAGGAGAGTTTTAGCAGAAGCAGGCTTACATGGTGATGGATACAATATTGTGCTTCAGGGCGATGTAACTACTTTGGCAACCATGACTCCTCATAAAAGAAGAGGTGTTCTAGAAGAAGTCGCGGGAGTCACTGCATATGACGATGAAATAAGGCGCGCAAATAATCAAAGAAAAGTAGTCGAAAACAATATTGAAACAATAGATCTTTTTGAAGATGAACAGAAAAAACGTCTCAAAGGTCTCGAGAAAGAAAGACAACAGGCATTAAAATTCAAAGATATAAAACAGGATTTAGATGAAAACAAAATAATTCTACATCAATCGAGACATAGAAATAGAGTGGACGAGGTCCGCTTACTTGGTGAAGAACGGTCGAATTATCGACTTCAAGTAGATGATTTAACATCACAAATAAGAAATGGCAATATTGAGTTAGGTAATTATGATGAGGAACTAGTCGAAATAGGCGATAACCTGGACGATATAATGAGTGGTGACGCAAAAGAACTACTTGAAACAATTCGCAAACACGAAATTGATGTTGAGACCAACACAGATAGAATCGGCGATCAAACTAAAATTATCGAATCGACTAACCAAGAAATAGAGATAATCCGTGAAGATCATCAAGCAGTTAAAGAGGCTCATGATAGCGCTTGTAAGGGGCTTGAAGATGCAAAATTAAATTTATCTAATTCCGAAGAGGACTTGAAAAAAGCTGCGATAGAAGAAAGCCAAGCTAGAGAAGCAATACAATCTGGAGACCGACTTGGACGAGACTTGAATCGTGCATTGGGCCAGGCAACTGAATTAGTCACAGAAGCTCATCAAGACTATTCAAATGCCAAATTAGAATCTGATAGAGCGGAGCAAAATTCACAAATTTCATCTGAGAAACTAGCAGAACTTGAAGAAGAATACGAGCAAGCAACATTGACTAGAGATGACTTAGAATTAATGGGTGAGGAAATTCAAAATGGTGGAGAAATTATCGACAGAACACATTTAGCCAATGAATTACAAAGGCTCACTAAGCAAGAAATTGAACTGCGAGAAGATAGAGATAGATCAGAAATAAAGGCTAGAGACGCAGATTTGGCATTGGCCAAGGCTAGGGCACGTCAGGAAGCAAAGGCCAATCGGCCGGGTTCTGCAATTACAATTGCAGCGCTTTCAAAACTTAGACAAAGCGGCGAAATTAAAGGAATCCTAGGCACACTGGGAGAGTTATGTTCTCCAAAAGAATCAATCCATGAAGAAGCATTGGCTTTAGCCTTAGGAAATGGACTTAGGAGTATAGTTGTGGATAATGATGAAGTCGCAGCAAAATGCATAAACTGGCTTAGGCTAAATGGTGGTGGCCGTGCAACATTCCTCCCTCTAAATAAATTGAGTATCTCAAGGCCTCAGGGACGTACTCTAATTGTCTCTAGGAACCCTGGTGTTCTGGGTTTTGCCCATGATTTATTAGAATATGATTCAGAGATAGACGTCGCAGTTAGGTACGCATCTAGGAACACCCTTATCGTCCAATCAATGGATATAGCTAGGAAGAATATGGGCGGAGCAAGGATGGTTACACTAAAAGGAGACATCATTGAAAGTTCAGGTGCTATGACTGGAGGATCCCCCGTGGGCTCATCTAGGCCTAGTTTTGGCGGAGGGATGCCGGGACATTTAGGGACAGAGAAATTAGAGAGAGCACTTGAAGAAGCAAATTTGATTTATTCAACAGTTGAAGCAGCATTGAGAGAACTTAGAAATAACCAACAACAATTGAGGGATCAAATTCACGGATTAGATGATAGCGATAAATCAGTAAAGATAAGAGAATGGAAATCAGATTTCTCTAGAGCTCAAAAGGATGTGGATGATATTGGCAGGAAAGTGTTGATCGCAAGAGAAGTATTATCAGATTCAGATAGATTGTTCAAAGAGGCTAAATCTGTTTCTGAACAAGCTAACGCAAAATATCATGATGCTTTAGAGGCTAGGGCCAATGCCGCCCAAGCCCTGCAAAATCATACACCTGATCACCTATCTCAAATACTTCGAAACGCAGAAAAAACCAGAAATGAAGCAGAGCGAATCAAATTACAATCCGAGTCTTCAATAACCAACACCAATGAAAGGCTAAAGATTCTTACGGATAGATTATCTGAATTGGAAAGGCAGATACTTTCTAAAGAGAAATTAATAAAAGAAGCCAAGGAACAAGAATCCAAACTTAAAGAGTCAATTCAACGGTCGAAAGAACTGTTAGTTGATTTAAAAGGTCAAGCTTCACAATTCAATGAGGAACAGCAGATATTAACCGATAGAAGAGAGGTAATAGTAGAAGAAAGAGCCAGCTTAAGGGCATCTCTGGAAACCCAATCTCAAAGACGCCAAACGTTTAATTCCCGAATTGAAGACTTGAATATTCAAATTAATCAAAAAAGGACTATGGTTAATGAAATAGTTGCCGAATTAGCAGCTGAGAATATTAAAATTCCGTCTTTAGATATCCAATTACCCACAGTGGCCGAGGCGCAAAGAGTTGTGCAGGGACTTGAAAGGCGCCTCGGTCATCTCGGCGATGTCAATATGTTAGCTATAGAACAATATGATATTGCTGTTGAACGCATAGCAGGTCTTGTTGATGACGGTAAAATTCTAAGACAACGTAGGGTCGACCTCGTCGGTATAGCAGAAAAACTTGAATCGGAAAGAAAGAAGAGGTTATTGTTGGTTTTCGAGCATGTAAATAAAAATTTCAGTAGAGTTTATGAGAAACTACAACCAGGTGGAATTGGTAGTTTGAGGTTAGAAAATAAGAAAAATCCATTCGAAGGAGGATTGGAAATGGATTGTGTCCCTCCTGGCAAAAATAGTAAAACAAGAAGAAATCTTCTCTCCGGTGGAGAGAAGTCTATGGCAGCTCTAGCCTTGATATTCGCCATCCAAGATTATGAACCTAGTCCATTCTATTATTTCGACGAAGTTGATCAGAATTTAGATCCGTTTAATTCAGAGTTGATTGCTACTCTCTGTTTAATGAGGTCTCAAAGAGCTCAATTCATTATGGTGACACTAAGAAAAGTTAGTCTAAATCTCGCAAATCATCATATTGGTATAACCCATGCTGGCGATGGTTGTAGTCGACGTATCACAGACTTCGATCGTGCGGCCGCATTGCAGATGAGTGAGGAAATTGAAAAGGAAGAAGCTGCAAGAAAACAGTCTGATGAGGAACGTTTAGAATTGGTTTTACCTGATCCCAATCAGATGCCGAAGGTCCCTGAACCACTTGGAACACCTAAATCTCTTGGAGGACTTGCTGAAAGAGCCGGTGTCGATATTGTTAATGAGACAGAAGTAAAAGGTATAGAAACTCCAACTCTTGAAAATAAAAATTTAGAAGCACTGAGAGAAAGAACCGAGGATTGGAGCGAGGATATTGGGGAGGCGAACATCGTTCAGAAAGTCATCAATAATGAGGAATCCAAAGAGATATCTGAAGAATCAGAATCATCGGCAGTAGAGGTAGAGTGAGGGAATTAATTGTCTGTATTTGATGGTTCTTCAATGAGAGATGACATTGTCTCAAGATTACTCGGGGGCGACACAGATCTCGATACAAGTAGATATCTCGATAGATTAGTAGAATTGTCAAAAGTAGAAGAAGCGGAACATCAATTTCTAATTGACCCATTTGACAGATCTGTAGCATTAGTTTTTCAATTATTTCATAACAGTGATTTAGATCCTTGGGATGTCGACTTATCAGTATTTTTAGAGTTATTCACAGATAGAATAAATAATTCTGAAAATATAGATTTACCCACATGCGGGCGCTTAGTGAGGATGGCATGGTCGATTCTCAAAGGACAAGCAACTTCACTTATTGAAAGGCAAGAAAGAGCCTTGGTGGATGAAGAAATTGATAATTCTTGGGAGTTTGAAGAAACTTGGGAGAGTGAGTTTTCTGATGAAGATTATAATTTTTCTGTAGGGGTTCTTACAGGAGCAGCAGATGAAGTCCTTCCGAGTATGTTTGAAGGAAGAATTCACCGTGAAGAAGGGAGGCCGGTAACATTAGGCGAACTATTGATTGGTCTCCAGGCTGCGGGCAGACTTTCTGAGGAACAAAGAATGAGAGAACAAATTGCCAAAGAACGCCGTGAAGCTAATGAGAAAGCAAGAGCAAGATTTGGTGGCAGCCTGCATGTTGAGAACCTCGAAGACGATTTAGAAAGAACATGGAATGCGCTTCGTAGTCGCACGAAATCAAACGAATCAACGGACCTAGCTGAGATAGTAGATATTCTTAGGGAAAATTCGGTTAGATCTGGAATCAGTCAGGAAGAGGCTGAATCAGAAGCACAAGTCACAGCACTTGTTTCTTCTCTATTTTTAACACATCGAGGATATGCCGAAGTTTTTCAAGATGATGATGGCAATATAACCCTTAAAAATCTACACTTAGATGATGATGACTTCTCTACTCTAACTAATCGAATTAATCCGAAAACTGAGATTTTAGGGGGTCTAGTAGTAAATGAGTGAAGTTAGTCTCTCCGTAATTCTTGAAGCAATAATGTTTACCTCTGGTAGATCAATGTCCACTGATGAAATATCAGAAACAGTGAATGTCTCAATTGATGAGGTTAGAAAATCATTGGGTGAATTACAATCCCGGATCAAAAGAAGACAAGACTCAGCACTGCAATTAACTGAGGTTTCCGGACGTTGGATTTTCGAAGTACGTCCGAATCTTTCTCCTTATTTACCAGAAACTTTCAGGCCCGATACTCCTCAGAGGTTGCTCCCCGCTGCAGCGTTAATTGCTTATCATCAGCCTATGGCCCAGTCTCAATTAGTCGAAATGTTAGGTCAAAGGGCGTATGATCATGTAAGAGATTTAGCAAACCTAGGTTTAATCGATAGACGGAGAGATGGCTTAACTAGGCGCTTAACTACCACCAGAAGATTCGCAGAATATTTTGGTTGTCCGGAGGTTGACTATCGTGCTGTTCGAACCTGGTTTCGTTCTGAGGCGACCAAAGCGGGCTTAACCAGCGCTCAGTTAGCCGCATCTCTGGCTCCGGATGAGCAAATGTCGATAACAGAATTTACAGGTGAAGAAAATATGGATAATTCAAACGAATAATTTATTTTTTCCTTAATGTTTTCAGTGCATCTTCAACTACTGCCATTGTTATACGTTCGCCGCTCTCTTTGACTATATTTGCTATCAAATCTATTTCTTCATCCTTAGCGCCAGCAGAACTAATCATGTTATTTAGGTGTAGTTTCATGTGCCCTGCTTGGATACCTACTGTTGCTAGCGCTCTCAATGCTCCTAAATTCTGTGCCATTCCAGCAGCAGCCATCACTTTGGCTAGGTCATCAGCACTTTTTATTCCTAAAAGTGCGACATTGGTCTGCGCTCCAGGATGTATTCTTACTGCTCCACCAACCAACCCCACAGCCATTGGGCATTCAATACTGCCTACGAGGTTACCGTGGTCGTCTTTTTCCCAGTGAGTCATAGAAGTGTACTGTTTTTCATGAGCACAATAGGAATGTGCTCCCGATTCAATCGCTCTCCAGTCTTGTCCACACGCTATGGCTATTGGTGAAATAGCATTCATGATTCCCTTGTTATGGGTGGTGGCTCTGAAAGGATCAGCTGCAGCAAAATGATACGCCTGTAAAACACCATCAATTACTTCCGCACCTTGTTCGGCATTACCGTTGTCTGACATTTCTTCTGGAGTGAAAGTCGCACTGACTCTGGCTAATCTATGAACTGCAAGGTTGCTGATTATCCTAAGAATAACAGTGCCTCCTGATAGGGATTCAATTTTAGGGGCGATAGTCTCAGCCATTGTATTGACTGCATTTGCTCCCATTGCATCCCTACAGTCTACTAAGATATGGACAATCACCATGGGTCCAGACATCGTTTCAATAATTCTAACTTCAACATCTTTACAACCTCCTCCAAACTTTACTAATATCGGGTCAACATCATTGCACAATTCTATCAACTGATCTTTTGCAGATAAAATAGAATCTTTTGAACTTTCAGGATCTTCGCAGTTTACAATTTGTATCTGGCCAATCATTATTGGGTCTGTATTGTTTGATCTGAATCCTCCTTTCAATTGACATCTCTTGGCCATGTTCGATGCTGCTGCCACAACACTGGCTTCTTCCACTACAAAGGGAATCAAATAATGTTCACCATCGATTATGAAGTTTGTAGCCACGCCTATTGGTAGCGAGTATCTCCCGACAACATTCTCTATCATTCTGTCAGCAGCATCTTCTGATAGTTCTGAATTGGCCCAGGCGTCTACTTGTTCAGAACTGAGTCCAGCCAGCTTGGCTAAATGTTCTCTCCTCTCTGGTACTGATAGTTTGTAAAATCCCTTTAATCGACTGTTATCTACTGGCATGGCTTCACCATTTGTTGCCAAGGCATAAAGTTTGTAATGTCTTTGCTTTAATTTCTTAATTTGTGACGATTATACTCGTAAAATTACTTTGGTAAAAATATTCAATATCTGTAAAAGAATATGATTTTTTATTGCTAATCTGGTCAATTTCTGTGTAATTAAAGCGTTAATTGGCTATTAACGGTTCATTAACGCGTTTATAATGCGTTAATAATGCGTTAATAAAATATAATAAATATGTATTTTTTGTCTATAATACAAATATTTTGAATTCAATTTTTTATAAAAGCGTTAATTTGGTAAATTATAAGCGTAATTAAGCGTGAATATTATGAACTAGTACACTAACCGGAATATATGAGCGGCAATAGTGTTGGTTTGATGGACTTGCCCGCCTTGAGGGGAAACCCTTTCGATAACCGCCCTATCGAGCCATCAAGAGCCCAAGATTTAGTGGGCCGAAAAGAAATACTTCACCGTTGGAGAGAGTATATTCATTCTGGTTCGCCTAGAATGATTTTTATTATCGGCGATTCGGGCACAGGTAGAACTTCAATAATTAATGCTATATCTTCCCAAACTCCAAAAAAATTCATAGGCCAATTTTTATCTCAAGAAGAAGATCAAGCAAAGTTAGTACTTCATGAAATTTTGACTCACTTTGGAACATTCCAATCAATAGAAACAATGAATCAGCTGTCTCAAAAATTAATATCGTTATTTGATGAGGACAAAGGTCCGTTGCCATTGATAGCCTTAGACTATCCATCAAAGGTAATTGACATAAACACTTTCTTGTCAAGGATTTGTCCGATTCTCACACGGCTTAGAACGATGGTAATTGTAAGTTTAACTGATTCTCAATATTTGGAACTTGATGAAGAAATAAAAGCTCATTTTGACGAACCTGATAGGTTAGAGAATTTTACCAAGACCGAGATACAAGAAATGGTAAATAATCGAATGAGGATAAAATCTAAGGAGAAATGGATAATTAATTCAAGGATTCTAAATTCGTTGCACGAGCAAACTGGAGGTAATCCGAGAGAAACTATCAGAATTCTGAAGTATTTAGTCGACGAAAAAAGAGATCTCGGTTATCAAGGGACTTTGGAGAGTTTAATGGCTTTCCAGGTAAATAATATTCCTATTGCGCAAAAGACGAATTATGTTGTCGATAATTTTGTTGAAGAATATTCTCGTAGTGCTGAACCAATTCATGAAGTCGATGAAATTGATATCCAGGATGATGATTTTATTGATGAGGAACCGCCAGATTTATGGGACTTTGATGATGGAAATAACTTAGATTTAGAAAACCTTTCAGAGGAATCGGATAAATTAGCCGATGAAGATGTACCAATATTGTCTGAAAGTTACTTGGAAATAGATGATGATGGTATTGATGATATAATTGTTAGAGAAAATAATCAAAAAGAATATCATGAGACTAATAATGAAACAGAATTATTCATTTCACCAGGGACTGAACCTCCCAAGATTATATCTCGAATCCCACCAGTTACCCAGAGCAAAAAATTAGGTTTTCTTAGGAGCAGACTCAAAAAAACAACTATTGGTATGAAAGATGACTTACAAAATAATGTCCCAATTACCTATGCTGATGAAAATCCCTCACAATCCACTTTGGATAATTATGTCAGTGAAAAGAATATTGAAATAGAATATGGTGAAGCAATTAAACAACCAATATTCACAGAAGCCAAAGTAGATCAAAATGTTAGGTTAAAGGATTATGAAGAGGTGATTAGTACAGAAGGTGCAGAATGGTCCGTAGAACCCGCATATCATTCTACTGTACCTAAGATAATATCACCACCTGATTATTCATTATCCTCTCCTTCAGAACAATCTTTTCAAACAACTGAAACATATTTTAATTCAAACCCTCTATCTCAGCAGTCAGAAATCGAGGAACATATTTTAGAAGAAACTGAAATCCAGAAATCAACAGAATTAGTTGATTCTAATCAAATATATGATCAACAGATGGATAAAACCATGATTGGTAGTTCCTCTATTAACTCGAATTTTGCTCCTGTTTGGGAGGACGATAAAGAACTTGATATAAACAGATTTTATTCACTTTCCGATGCAGAAAGAATGATTTTAGAAGCAGCATCCACAAGGGAAATTTCTCCTTCCGATGATGAATTGCAGGCTAGATTAGAAGTAGGACGCCCCCGACTATCCCAATTGTACAACAGTCTTCAAAAATCAGGCATGTTGTCGGTCAGGAAAAAAGGTAGAACTCGCTTATTCAAATTAAGTCAAGCGGCTTCAAAAGAATTTTGAGGAATAATTATGTCAGATAGTGGAAATATTGTGTCAAAGGAAAAAGTACAGAAATATCTCAATGTAACTAATGAAGCAAGAAAAAAAGCTACTTCTATCACCCAAAATAAAGAGGACGAGATTAGACTTCGAGTGATGCTTAAGATGTGTGATGACTATCAAAATGATGCTGTTTACTTCATGAATAAAGGAGACTTAGTACGTGCATTTGGTGCAATTAACTATGCTCATGCGTGGATTGACGCAGCAGTTCGAATTGGTTTACTTGACGGGCATGGGGATGATCGTTTGTTCACTTTACCTTAATTTTGAATTAATTTTAATACATTCTTTGAGTTCACTTCGATATATGAACCACCAGTATTAATCAGCCTTTCTTTCAATCTTTTATCTACGGTTAGCACAGGCCATCCATATTCTCTGGATAATTGTAACAACATTTGGTCTGTATGTCTTATACCTACAGGTGCTTTGATAAATTCTGATTTCTTTTCTAACAAACTAAGCAAAAGTCCTTTTCTTTGTTTAGATAATGATTCTAATTCTTGCTTAACTTTATCTAATAATAAATATCTCGGCTTTCCAATTATTTTACTCATTGATATGTCTATATTTAATCCAGCATCAACTAATGCTGCCCATCCACAGGCGTCTATCAGGACGCAGTCCAAATTGATTCACCCCAGAATTGTTCCATGGCCTATCAGACGCCATCTTGAACCAACCCTTCGGGAAAGTGTTATTCTACTACCAACTTTAGCGCAAATTGGTAATCTTAGAGCTATTTTTGAAACTTTCCCTTTCTTTGTTACGGTTCCAACAGAAGTAGCGGTTGCAGAATTAATCATCAACATTTCATTCATCGATAACGGACGAACAGGATCAGAATCTCCATCCGCACCGGCAACCATTTTTTCCAATAGTTCTAGTTCTAGTTCTAGAGTGTCCCAAATTGGGGGCAATTCTCCTCGTTTTGCCATTACTTGTCCAGATAATTCATCTGCCTTCGTTGTAACGGGGTCTAAAGGTGTTGCAATTCCACACAATCCGCCTGCATGAGCGGTTTTAAGATTCAATCCACCACCTTTGATACTCTCGATATGTGTCTCTAAAGGCTCCCATCGAGTTTTATTCCCAGACTGGATTCTTCTGCCAGGTGCGATCATAATCTTATCACCTACCGAAAAAGAACCTTCTACTATGCTGCCACCGATTATTCCTCCAGATAGGTCTTTTGGACGGGCGCCCGGTCGGTTTGTATCGAAAGATCTTGCAACATACATTAAGCTGGTATCATCTTCTGTCCTGTCAGGCGTCGGGATCGTATGCTCGATTGCTTGTATTAGAACATCAAGATTTACGTCCTGTTGAGCTGATATAGGTATTATTGGTGAATTTTCTGCCAATGTTCCTTTCACAAATTGTTTAATCTCATCAAAAGAGTCCATGGCTCTTTCTTTAGAAACTAAATCAATTTTATTTTGCACAATTACAATATTTTTGATTCCAGCGATTTGTAATGCTGCTAGATGTTCTCTTGTCTGCGGCTGAGGGCAGCTTTCAGTTGCAGAAATTAGCAACAATGCGCCATCCATAATTGATGCACCTGAGATCATTACAGCCATCAGAGTTTCGTGACCTGGCGCATCTACGAAAGACACAACTCTCAAAAATTCTTTTTCTGAGTCATTCTTCCCTTCAGGATGTTTTCCCTTAGCGTAATAATTCCCATCATTGGTGCAATAGAATGTAGTGTCAGCATAACCAAGTTTGATGCTAATTCCCCTCTTTCTTTCTTCAGAATGAGTATCTGTCCAAGTTCCAGATAGAGCTTTCGTCAGAGTTGTTTTACCATGGTCGACGTGCCCAACCATTCCAATATTAACCTCCGGCTGTTTTTTACTTTCAGCCAGAAGCATCATCCCCTACGATTCACTCCTCTTCATCGCCAAGGATAGAGCCCAGAGATTTTTTACCATAATCTATAACCTTCAAATTGAGTTGCCGAGTATCTGTACTTATTGTATTCCCTCTCAGATTTCTCCTGCGGCGTAGACCATCATATTTGTAACGATAAATCTTTGAATTTTTCTTTACATAGCGTTTTCCTTTGTAGCCTGTACCTGCAGTGATTAGCACTGACTTTACGTTACCGCCTTCCAATTCAGAACGCATTGGTCGACCAGTTTTATCCGATCCTCCTGTAATCTGAAGTTTGTATCCATTTAGATTTTGATCGCCTTCTCCAACAAACATTCCTTCCACTAAGTCACCTATTTTTTTTCCGAGAAAATGATTGAAGTTAGATCCTGTAATTTCTACCGAAAAAGAGCGTCCTTTTGCACTCGGCTTAGTATCATTGATTACAGCCTTGAAAGATTGCTCACCTGCCATTTTACTCACCTTGGACGACTTGCCGACATACGACCCCTATAAGAGCGGTTCGGAAGGCCATATCAAACTCATTATTCATCTTTGCAATTCTTTCTCTATTCTATTTGCTAGATTTGCAGGTGCGACTTTGTTCATAGTAATATACTGGGTTCTTCCTCTTCCAATATTTGATTTACTACTTCTTGTCTCAATTAAACCTTGATTTTCTAAAAACTTTAGATGCTTCCAGAATGTCGTGTAACTCCTTGCTTTAGTCTCATATTCTTCACAAACTATTTTGTAGAGCTTCTGTGCATCTCCTGTGTTTATTTCAGTCGCTTTTTTTAATCTCCTACATAGTCCAAGCATGATTAACTTTTGATCTCTTGATAAACCATCAACTTGACTTGGTTCTATTGCGGCAACTCTTTCCGAACTTTGTTCAATATCTTGAATCAAAACTTCAGATCTACCAGCAGATTCAGCCCTTCTTATTGAAGAATCAAGCAACTCAATTGCTAATCTAGCGTCTCCAGAATCTGCTGCCATCACTCCTATCTTCTGAAGTACTTCATCGCTTATTGAGCCATTTCTGCAAGCTATATTTGATCTTTGTCTTGCAATATCTGTTAATTCTTTCTCATTATAAGGATCCATTTTTAGAACATTACTCGCTCCTAGTCTAGATATTATGGCAGGTTCGAATAACTTCAATAGCATTGAATCTTGACTAACTAAAATTAATGATATTGAGCCTTGTTTTTCTTGCCCTTCATCGATTCTAAGTAGTTTATATATTAAATCTGAATTATCTCTCCTAATCAATAAGTCAACTTCGTCAAGAACCAACAAAAGATGACTATTATGCGATATTAAATTTCTTCTGATTGATTGTATTATTTCTCCTGAGCTGAGCCCTCTTTCTGGGTGGCCAGAATCCAAAGTCAGAGCAATTCTTTGTAGTACTTGTGATGTAGAGGGGTGATTCCTGCAATTTACATGTGCTAGAACAACTTTTCTTTTCCCTTCTAAATGGCTTAACAAATCATGACCGAAACGTCTCGTCAGAACCGTCTTTCCTGAGCCAACGGGCCCTGTGATTATTGCTCTGCAGCTTGAGTTATGATTTTCTATATGAGTAAATAAACCGGCTAAATCAACCAGTTCTTTTTCTCTGCCTACTAAATGATCAGGTGTCCAATCAAAAGAAAAAGGTTCTCGGTTTATCAAGACTTTCCCAGCACCTATGCGGTCGAGGTATCCTGTCATCAATTCGTTTTTTATTCGGTCGTTCTTAGACCTATCCTGAATCTTTATGTAAATAATTTAATTTTAATAATGTAGAGATCACGGTATTTCGTCAAATTGGTAACCATTTTCCCATTTCTTTTCCCCAAGTGCGACTTCAAGTTCGTACGGAGTGATCATTGGTTTAGCATACTTAACGGCGTCATCTATGGCTATTCTTGGGCAGGCAGTATTAACAAAAACATCAACAGGATAAAAATCAATCAATTCAGGTCCAACATGTTCCATTGATAATAGAAAACCTTTTTTTCCATGCTTCTCGAGTTTTCTTTTCATCCTTAATGCCAAGTTTCTTCTCATTTGACCAGGCTTGGAGCCTATCAGTATACCAAACCTCTTTTTGTCCATTGAAGACATTATTAATCCTGAACGTTGCCTTAGGATTCTTTCAATTCTCTCTCTTCCCATTTCTTTAGCATCTCCACTGTAGGGATCCAACATTGCAAGTGGTTTTCCAGTATGTAAAACTAGTCCGATAGGATGAAAATCTCCGCTTCCAAGGAATACGTAGTGTCCGACTGTGGGATCATCACCCGAGTAGTTACATCCTAAAACTTGCCCTGGGAGGGATAATCTTGCTCCTCCTACAGGAATTGTAACCTCAAATCCAGCATCTTCGAAGTGTTTCTTAAATGTAGGAAGTAGATGTAAGTGTTGTATGCTACCTACTAAACCAAGTTTTGTATCAGTTAATGGAGAAACCCTACCTACCATGTCTTCAAATCTATCTAAAGCCTCTAATTCAGATAGGACCGGCCCGGTAGAGTCATTGAGTCGGCTGACAGCAATTTCTCGGTGGGCATGTAAATACGGAAGAACCGGTGCGATTTCCGGACTTCCATCATATGTAACCGGTATGAACTGTGTGGGCATACCAGAGTCAATATTCATTTGAGAATGCCCCATGTGAGCCACCAATTCTGCTCCAATGTTTTGCATTTTATCATGCACTAGGTCGCACGCTCCATAACAAGGATCTGCTGATAGTACAACTCTAGCTGAAGTTTCAGTTTCTATTTGATCCATCATGTCTAGAGCTTGCATCTTTAATCCCTCAGGGACTTGCAATGCCACAAGTCGATGGTCATTTTCTTTAATCCGATTTATCAAATCGTCTAGCTCGAAATTGTGTCTTTCTAAATCCAAACTACCCTCCTCCTAGTTCACAATCTGGACTTTACCATCAATGATATCAATTCTCGCTAGAGATCTAATTGGCCATTCAGGTCTAGTTTTATTCAGTCTTTCTCGGCCATTTCCTTTTTCAATTGCTATCACAATATCTTGAAGAATCACACCCATGTTTTCAAGACTTTCCAACAGGGGCTCTAATGTACCACCGGTGGAAATTACATCATCAACAATCAGAATTCTTTCCCCAGGTTTGATATCATTGATATATACAGTGGATTGAGAATATCCAGTTGATACATCAACTTTTATTTCCCCTTCCATTCCATAGGAACGCTTGCGTATTACAACAGTTGGTTTACCAGTCGCATCCCCTACAGCTGCTAGAAGAGGTAGACCCATAGCTTCAACAGTTACGATTAAATCAATTTTTGTCCAATCTACACTTTCTACGATTAAATCCCTTGTTGCTCGTAACACGTTTGGATTCATTCTAGGGATACCATCTGAAATCGGGTGTATGAAGTAAGGATACTCGCCTTTCCAAATAATAGGTGAACCACGCAAAGAATCGTGTAAGACTGCTAATGAATCTTCGGGCATCATGCCCCACCACCCTCAGACAAGTCCTTTCAAATGCTCTGAACCATCAATGACCTTGATTGTACAAGGAGTTGGAAATTTACAGTTCGCTTTACGCAGAGCATCTCTTGCCACAATGTAGTTCTCCGGAGTGGTATCTATTGATATGACAGTTTGACCTCTTTGCACTCTAGCTGCGGTACCTACATTTTTGCCGAATGCTTGTCTCATGCCTTGAGAAACACGGTCTGCACCCGCACCAGTAGCTTGTTTATTTTCGCGGAGAATTTGATGTGGATAAGTATGCATCCTCAGAGCGTAGTTTTCTCCAGCAGCACTTCTTATTCTTGCGTTCGCAACCTGCCGAGCCGCTTCCAGAGCTTTGTCTTGTATCTGGCATGAATTATCTGCTAACAAGGCTACTTTTACGGGAAAACCTCCCGCTTCTGCCTTCTTTCTGTTACCCATAAAATAACGTAGAATTCGATTATTAGGTACACCTCCAGTGTACTGACGTCTAGTAAATGCTTGACCCTTTAGTCGGCGGTACATGGATGCGGGCTTACGTGCCATTTGAACAACCTCGACTTCGGCCGACTGGCCTGCCGTATTTAATGATAAGTGAGCAGAAGAAATTATATTGTTGGGATTATAAAATCAAGAAGTGTTTAATCTAGCACTCTCAACTTGTACGATTCTCACTCCCATAAGAATCATAATAAATCCAATAATTATGGAGTAACCAAGATTTTCATCAAGTAACCACCAACCTCCGAGAATTCCAAATAATGGAACCAAAAAAATGTATGATGAAGCCGCAGTAGCTCCTAATTTTTCAATCCCAATGGTAAACCAATAATACGCTAAAACAGTAGAAAATGCTCCCAAATATAGAATTGCCAGCCATCCTTCATTAGTGGGTAAGATTAGTCCATTTCGTGAAACTTCATAAATTACAAAAGGGACCATCATGATTGTTCCAATTAATGAGTACCATACAACAATTTCTAATGAGGTGTAATTGTTAATACCATCTCTACCTTCCATCAATCTCTTAGTCATATTAGTAGTAGTTGCCCATGAGAACGATGCACAGAGTATTAACAAATCTCCTAGTATTCTATCCTCGAAATCAATTTGTGTGTTTGGACTCCACCCTGTCACAATCCCAACTCCTACAAAACCACAGATTAGACCTGTAAACATTTTCTTAGAAATAGGTTGACCAAGTAATGGTGCGGCTAATATCACGGTGAAGATTGGATTGAATGTGATGATTAGAGATGCATCTCCGGCGGCGGTGTAATACATTCCGTGCATGAAGAAAAATTGATAACAAAGAACACCAGTAAATCCAATAATTATCAGGCTTTTCAAAGTATTTTTACTATCTGGAATGAATCTAACATCACTTCCTTTGATTTTCAATGCTAAGAACCATATGTAGAATATTATCATAGTAAGAAGATATCTAAGAAGAGCTCCAGTCATTGGAGGAATTTCCAATGAAAGTATCCTACCAATCGCCCAAGAAAAACCCCAAATTATTGCCACTAAAAGCATCAGAAAGTGTGTTTTGATATTGCCTCCTTTTCCCATAAAACACACTCTTCTGAATTGTCCGCGAACCACAATCAATTTATCTGTAGTGCCATAGACATTTGATATCTTTCTTGAGATTGGATGCGATTTGCTTATGCACCCCCCGCTCTGTGATAAGACCCACGCTCGAGTGTGAGCATTGGACGTATTGGAATGGCAAAGAGGTCAATGTTGGATCAATTCGCTGAAATTAAGGCTGAGAATCCTGATACAGTACTATTTTTTAGAATGGGAGATTTTTATGAGATGTTTTATGATGATGCAATTTTAGCATCAGAAGTTCTTGGAATAACTTTAACCAGCCGGGATAAGAGTTCTGACAATCCAGTACCGATGGCCGGGGTTCCTTGGCATTCTGTTGAATCGTACCTTCAGTCGATGTTACGAGCAGGTCACAAAGTTACAATGTGTGAACAAGAGGAAGAATTACGCCCAGGTTCAAAAATATTAGAGAGAGTAGTGACAAGAGTATACACTCCAGGTTCATTGTATGAAGAAAATCTCATCGGAGAGGATGGAACAAGCATTCTAGCCTCGTTAACAATAAAAGACGATGTAATTGGTTTGGCCATTTTAGATTCATCCACAGGCCGTTCCTGGATTCAGGAACAATCAGGTTCAGGCCGTTGGGAGAGAATTAAGGATGAGATTCAGAGATGGTCACCAAGTGAATTAGTTGTATCAAAAAAAGATGCATCATCTGACTCGATCTTATCATTAATTTCAAGTTTGGACAACGTCACTCTTAGTACTCATAATGCGAACTCAAAACAGATGTTACAAGCACTACGTAATCATCTCAATGTTTCAGATTTAGGCAGTGTTGATTTGGATACAAAACCACTTGCATTGCAGGCGTGCGGTCTGGCTGCGAGATACATAGCAGGTTTACATCTAATTGACACGGTCCCTCTACGTGAGCTTCACTTTGATGCGGATGATGGGCATTTAGTTCTCGACCAAACTACATTAAGAAATTTGGAGTTGACCCATACTTTGATCGGCGAAAAACAAGGTTCACTATTACAATCAATAGATTCCACTAAAACTTGGATGGGTAGAAGATTACTCAAAGAGTGGATAATGAGGCCACTGACGAATAAAGATCAAATTGGTTTAAGACATTCCGCTGTGAGTAGTTTATTCAAAGCTCCTAGAAGACTCGACTCAATTCGAGAATCACTAAAATCCATGAGAGATTTAGAGAGACTTTCAACCCGTTTAGCATATGGTAGAGCGAATGCTAGAGATATAGTCGCAATTTCTGACTGTCTAGGGAGGATGAAAAAAATACAATCACTCCTCAGCGAAGGAAACTCTGAGCTTTTACACCAATCATCCTTCGGATTAGATAATTTATCTCACATCAATAATTTAATTTCTGAAAAAATCGTGGATGAACCACCTATCACAATTAGAGATGGAGGAATTTTTAGATTTGGGGTTGATGAGAATTTAGATGATTTGAGGGGCAAAGCAGGTGAAGGGACAGACTGGCTAAAGGAGTTTGAGTCCCAAGAAAGGGAAAAATTAGATATTCCAAATTTAAAAATCAAGCATAATAGGCAATTCGGGTTCTTTATTGAAATTACTAAATCTCATGTTGATAAGGTTCCAGGACATTACCGTCGGCGCCAAACTATGACCAATGCTGAAAGATATACCACTGAAGAGCTAGTAGCATGGGAAGAAATAATTTTGACAGCCGACGATAGAGCAAAAGCTTTGGAAAAAGAATTATTTATTGAATTACGCAGTAATATCTCCACTTATTCTTCAGAACTTGCTACGATTGCTAGGAAGATCGCTGTTGCTGATGTAATTTGCTCATTTGCTATTCATGCAAGGAAAAATTCTTGGTGTAAACCAGAGATTATTCCTGAAAACAAAATTGAGATTATATCAGGAAGACATCCAGTCCTAGAATCGGGAGGAAGATTCGTTCCAAATGATGTTAGAATGGATAAAAAAAGGAATTTCTTATTACTAACTGGTCCAAACATGGGTGGAAAGTCTACATATCTTCGTCAAACTGCACTAATCTCGATACTTGCTCAGTCTGGTTCTTTTGTTCCTGCTGAAAAGGCAAAAATCGGGATTATAGATCGAGTTTTCACAAGAGTTGGTGCTCATGACGATTTGCGCCGTGGAAGGTCCACTTTCATGATGGAAATGATAGAAGTAGCTCACATATTAAGACGGGCAACAAAAAATAGCTTGATACTCCTTGATGAAATTGGTAGGGGGACCTCCACCTTCGACGGTTTAGCAATTGCTTGGTCAGTTACAGAAGACATCTGCCGCAGATTGGGTGCAAGAACTTTATTTGCTACTCACTATCATCAGTTAATTGGGTTAGAAAATGAGTTTGAAAACTTGAAGAATATTCATGTTCAGGTAGCAGATATCAATGGTGAGATACGTTTCCTACATACCATTTCTGAGGGTTCATGTGATCAATCATATGGAGTACAAGTGGCTGCTTTAGCGGGACTTCCAATTTCCGTGGTTGAGAGAGCAAGAGATTTATTGATTTTTCTCGAAAGTAAGGCAGAGGGCGCTAAAGCGGGCTCGAATAAATCTCCGGATTCTAGACCCCAAGGCCAATCGAGTATTTACGGATGGATGCTAAACTCCGATTCCGACGATCTCGTAAATGAAGTAATTTCAACCCCCAATCCTAAAATAATCAAAGAAGAGGTAATTATTGATCCAATTCTGAAAGAAATTGCAGAAAGATTAAGATTAATTGATCCGGACAATCTCAGTCCTAGAGAAGCTCAAGAAGTTCTTTATGCGATGATTGATTCACTGAAAAAATCTCAATACTATAACTTAATGGAGTAGCAAAATGTCTGATTTTTCACGCCGCCCTATTCAACAACTTGACGATTTGACCATCAATCAAATTGCAGCTGGAGAGGTTGTTGAAAGGCCGGCCCAAGTTGTCAAAGAGTTAGTTGAAAACTCTATCGACTCTGGTTGCAATAAGATCAGGATTGAGATTGTTAATGGAGGATTTTCTCGAATTTCTGTAATTGATGATGGCCACGGAATACCTAAAGAAGAACTAAAATTGGCTATCAGAAGGCATGCGACCAGTAAAATCTCTAAATCCGAAGATTTGAGAACAATCGTCACTAAAGGATTTCGCGGAGAGGCGCTGGCATCGATTGCCGCAGTCAGTGAAATGACTCTTTCAAGTAAGGTTAAGGGCTCTGATGGATTTTCTATCAGTGTCGATAATGGGTTGATAGAGGAAATAGAGTTAGTCGGGATTCCTCCCGGTACGAAAGTAGATGTTAAAAATTTATTTAAAAAAATTCCAGCACGTCTCTCTTTTCAAAGGAGACCATCTACCGAAAACGCTGCAATAGTTGATATCGCGATTTCTCTGGCTTTAAGCGAATGCAAAGTAGGCATTCTGGTAGAGATTGATGGACGCGAAGTGTTAGATTGCCCACCTTGTAATAGTATGGAGGATAGATTACATGACTTGTTTGGTACAACCTCATCTGAATTAATTCCCCTTGAGTCATCAGAAATTGACAAAGAAGCACCGGGTCGTGAAGATTGGAAAGGATGGATTTCTCCTCCCGGAATCTCTCGTTCTCGCTCCGATGACATTCATGTTTTAGTAAATGGCAGACCGGTAAATTCCGGACCGTTTTTGCAATCAATCAGAAGAGGTTATCACACTAGGTTAATGGTAGGTAGACATCCTATTGGTGTGTTATCACTCAAACTGCCGACTGAGGAGGTGGATGTGAATGTACATCCAACCAAGAGAGAAGTCAGATTACAGCATTCATGGAGAGTTTTAGAAAGGCTTGAAAGGTGCATTAAATACACATTAAGCAAGATATCGACTAAACCTGAATTGAATGATTTAACAATTCTTGAAGGAATAAAATTTGATAACAATAACGATCAAGATAATCCTGAAGAATTTATACCTTCATGGGCCCAAGTGAACAAATTAGAAAAAATACAAACTCATTTCAGCAGTGTTAGAGCTACTAAAAACAATGTTTCATTGAAAATAAATAATGTGAAACTTAATCCTCATGAACAGGAAATCTTACCGGGGTTAGAGCCTGAACCTGTATCTCAATCCTTATCTTCAGAAGAACGCTCTTTACACCGTTTTTCTATTGGTGGCGAATCCGTTTCACCTGTTGACGAACCTCAAACTAATGCGGCAATAATACCGGAATTACCGAATATGAATGTTTTATCTCAATTCTCTAATTCTTATATTTTAGCAGAGGCAGATAGTGAATTATTCGTAATTGATCAACATGCTTTGCATGAAAGAATTAGATATGAAAGGTTGCGTTCATCGATGGTCGAGTGGTCTTCTCAGGAACTAATTAACCCCGTTGTAATATCTTTAGGTGCTAAAGAATTGTCCGTAGCACGTTCTAACTCTGAAAGATTGCTTGAATTAGGCATTCGTTTAAAGGAATTTGAAGATGAGATATTAATTGAATCTGTTCCTGAAGTTTTAGTTGGTGATTCAGGATTGGTTGATTTTATTCATGATATATTGATTGAAATCTCATCTTTGCCTGAATCTCGAGGCATAGACACTGTCGAAAAATTAAGGGATAAAGTTGCTTTTATGAAATCTTGTCGAGGCTCAGTTAAGGCGAATCAAGTGTTAAATTTATCGGAAATGAGACGTTTATTACTCGACATGAGGACTGTCCCAAATCCGTGGGCCTGTGTTCACGGACGGCCTACAATTCTCAAATTATCCCAAAACCATCTTGACAAACATTTTGGTAGGCATGGTTGAATTATCTAAGTGAGTTAATCATATTCATAAACTCAGGATGTGTTATCTTAATTATTCCTAAGTCATCTATTTCCGCTCCACATCGTGTTGCCAAAATTACCGCAGTCATAGCCAATCTGTGGTCCATATGAGTTTTTATGACTCTTTCAGGTCTTTTTGGAAGAGTCCTTCCTATTAATTTAATACCGTCTTTTCTAGGTTCACACTTCATAGAAAACTCATTCAATAATTCACAAGTTCTGAAAATTCTATCAGATTCTTTACCTCTACTGTGTTCTACCCCAGTTATCTCTCCTCCCTCTGATATAGCCATTAATGCAGCCGCGGGAGAGATAATGTCACTTGCATTCCCGAGATCTAATGTTCCATTCACATTATTCTCAATTTCATCAAGAGTTGATAAAAGAAGATTATCAGGATCATCTTTCCTTATCTTTACTTCTAGATTTCGATGTAGTTTATCTAATAAAATTGCCATTGGATAAAGGCTAATTTCGCTGGGAATTTTTACCTTTCCGGGAGATTTCACCTTCCATTTTGATAATTCAATGATTCCATTACTTAATTCGCCTTTAAATCCCCAATTTCTAGCCAACTCTAAGGTTAAATTCAGGTATCCTTCACTTACCTTTTTACCCAATAATTTCACATTTAATTTTTTAAGAAAGTTCGATGATGATAAAATCAACGCAGTTATTGGTTGACTTGATCTTGAAACATCTACATCTAAATCATTCCAAATTCTAATCGGCCCTTTGATTTTGCATGGGAAATTATCATCAGAGACTTCACAGCCCATTTTTCGGAGGCATTCTGCCAACTCCGCATTACTTCTTTTTCGCAATGAAGCATCTCCATCTATCGTAATTTCCGATTCAAAAGTCGCAGCTACCACACTCATTATTTTTGCAACTGTCCCTGAATTTCCACAATCTACGGTAATGTTTGGTTGAATAAGACCATATCTGGGTGGATTTACTATCCATTTCCCTTTCTTTTTTAGTATTTTAACTCCGAATAATTTTAAGCAATTTCCCATTGTGATTATATCTTCCCCAGGTATACCGTTGAAGGTTATTTCAGTATTAGTTTTCGCTTTAGAAGCAAGCATTAATTCTCTAATCATATGGCTCTTCGATGGAGGTAATCCATATTCGAAAACTCCACTTGGAGATATAGGATCAATCAACTCCACATACTCTGGTAGTCGGGTACTTGTTGAATACTTTTGTCAAGAGTCCACATTCCTAATCATCTCCCCGAAGTCACTCGTCCCATCCCATGACCTTGCTCTTTCTTCAATTTGATTAATTTTCATTTCTTGTTTAATACCGCCCCCCCTTAATTTAACCAAATTATTTTTACTCAGAAGTTTAGGGCTTAAACCAGGTAAAATTACTCCAAGTGCGCGAGGAATTCTGCCAGGATAAACATCATTGACATGAGAAGCTATATTGGTAGTGCAATTGTTAAAAATGCTATTGTAAAATTCTGGGTTTTTGTGAAGGTCGTTGGTTCTCTTTAGGTATGATTCAAGCATCCTACATTCGTTCCCTTCTCCTAAAATAACCGCCTCAAAAAGATGGGTCTCTGATTTCCTGCAACGACTTCTTACTCCGATAACGTCTTCCTCAGTAGCCCATACATACATTATCTCAAATTCTCTTAAAAGACCTTTAATCGGACTAAATTTTTCTCCTGGTTCTCTTCTAATTTCTATGGAGCATGATAACCGCTCTCCATCACGAAATTCAAAACTCAGCAAAGTGTGTGCAATCGGTCGCCTAGTTGGGTAAAAATATTCCAACACCAACCAAATTTTAGTACAATCAGATATCTTAAACTTTTTTTCTATCCATGATTCATCATAGTCTTTTGTAGTTCTCCAATTAAAATTTCTGACATTTTTTAGTACTACATCGTCGCCTTTTATTTCCGCGAACGCAGTGTATTTATTTTCATTGACCCAAGAAAGATCATTCGACGGCCTCAAATGTCTTATCCTAGACCATACCCATAATAACAAGGTTATAACCGAAATTATCAGAATCACTGCGCTCACAGTCAGGTAATCCATGAAACCTCTGAGTACCACACAACCAAGAAACCTCCTATGATTTAATGGCGCGGCAGGGGAGATTCGAACTCCCGAGGTGAAACACCACTGGATTAGCAATCCAGCGCAATGGCCAGGCTATGCGACTGCCGCAATGTGCATCCGACTTTTGATTATGGCTTAAGCGGAACGGTCTCTCTCATTCTTCTTCCGTCATTGAGGAATCCTCATTATTTTCCTCGATTAGTTCACTTGGTAAACGAGCAACAAATATAATTTCGTCATCGTAACCTGTTTTCTCTTTATTTCTTAATTCCATGATTCTAGTCCCTTTTGCAACTTTCCCCATTGTTTCTTTTGTTTGATTAGCAGCTAATCTGATCATCATTCCTGATTTTGTAAGCATGAATAATTGGTCAGATAAATCGGGTATTTGTCTGACACTGATAATTTCATCGCTCTCGTTCAAGGACATAGTCCGGACTCCTTTGGTACCTCTATTTGTCTTCCTGTAACCATCTCTTTCATAGATATCGTCACCATCATCATTAAGAATTTTTTGCCCACTCTCGTCAAACTGATTTATCATTTGGCCCGAACCCAATCTTGTCCTTTTAGCCATTCCATATTTGGAAATTGTTAATACATTATTTTCAAAATTATCCGAGACAATCATTCCAATCACTCTGTCGCCCTGCGTTAATTTCATTCCACTAACTCCTTGACTGACTCTACCTTGTACTCTAACAGTGTGGGTTGTGATTGTCTCACCAGTGTTTGGATCTTCTCTAATTTTTACCTCTGAGGGCATAAATCTACAAGCATATCCTTTTGCTGATACCAAAACTACATGATCCGAATCTTTCGAAGCTCTGACCGAGATCAGGCTATCTTTTTCGCCTTCGGCAAATTTTATTGCATATTTCCCATTCTTATTAATTTTGACATATTCTGAGAGATTGCTTCGTTTTATTCTTCCATTCTTTGTAGCGAAAATCAAATAATTCCCTCCAGGTTCTTCTAAAAGGTTCTTGGATATAGGAAGTAACGAAATTATATTTTCATCTTCTCTTAAACTACCTAAGATATTTCTGATATGTCCTCCTCGGGAAAGCCTACTTCCTTGTGGGGTTTCCCAAGCCTTTAATCCATATACTCTGCCTTGATCGGTAAAAATTAGTAATCGGTCTTTACTAAAACATGTGACAATTAACTGTGGCGTATCTTCATCCTTCGTCGTTACTCCTCGAAGTCCTTTACCTCCTCTATTTTGTAGTCTAAAACTTTCTACAGGTAAATGTCTGATGTAATTATCTTCGGATAGTGTAATTGCAATGGCTCTTTCTTCGATTAAATCTTCTCGGTCCATGGATAAGGGCATAGGGTCGATAAATGAGCGCCTTTCGTCTCCATGTTTCTCAACCATTTCTTGTAGTTCTTTCAGTAATATTGCTAATCTCCTTAATCGTGAATCAATTATCTCTCTTAGGTCAGCTATCTTAAGTTGTAATTCTTCAAATTCATTCTTTACTTTGTTTACATCTAGCTTACTAAGCTGATACAATCTTCTTTCAGCAATTGCTTTAGCCTGTGCTTCTGTAAATTCAAATGGTTTGATGTGCTTAATTATATTTTCATCACCCTTTAAAACAAGTTCAAATTGCTCTCTACTTTCACTTGCCTTCCCTACTGAGATAATATCGTCTATTCTATCTTGTGCCTTTACTAAACCCTCTAAAATATGAGCTCTAGCTTCTGCCTTTTCCAAATCAAACATTGCTCTTCTCTCGATTACTGATTCTCTATGTTCTACGTGTGTGTGAAGCATAACTGGTAATGTTAACAAAACAGGTCGACCATCCAAAATCCCCATCATATTTGCTGAATATGATTCTTGCAAACGACTGGATTTGAATAATTGATTTAGAACCGCATGTGGATCCGCATTATTTTTAACTTCAATTAATACTCGAATACCTTCCTTGGAAGATTCGTCCCTGATATCTCTAATTCCAATCACAGTTCCTTTAGTTACTAATTCAGCAATGTGTACAAGCATGTCGGCTTTTTTTACTTGATATGGTATTTCGTGAATAATAATTCGTTTTCCCTTAGAATCATCTAATACCTCACATTTTGATCTAACATGAAATCTTCCCTTACCGTTAGAATACATGTCGTATATTCCATCAATACCATGAATGCCAGCCCCGGTAGGAAAATCGGGCCCCTTTACAAATTCCATATATTCATCAATTGAGATTTTTGGAACATCTAATTTCTCTACACCTTGTTCAATGATACGTTCAACATGGAGTTTTATGGCGCCTGCAACTTCTGTCAGGTTGTGTGGAGGTATTCTTGTGGCCATTCCAACTGCTATTCCATCACTACCATTGAGCAATAGGTTTGGTAATCTCGACGGCAAAACTGCTGGTTCATACTCGGAATCATCGAAGTTAGGCTCAAAGTCAACAGTTTTCTTCTCAATATCTTCAAGCATATGTTTTGAAATTTTATCAAGTCTACTTTCTGTGTAACGCATCGCAGCTGGCGGGTCTCCGTCAATCGAACCGAAGTTTCCTTGGCCGTCAACCAATGGATATCTGAGGGAGAAATCCTGAGCCATCCTAACCATCGTATCGTAGATTGATTGATCACCATGAGGGTGATATTTACCCATCACTTCTCCAACAGACCTGGCCGATTTACTGAATTTTTTATCAGAGGTATGCCCTCCTTCGTACATACCGTATAATACTCTTCGATGGACAGGTTTTAGTCCATCTCTAGCATCTGGTAGAGCCCTACCAATTATTACGGACATGGCGTAGTTAATGTAGGATGTCTTCATTTCTTTATTCAATGGATGGTTGAGAATATTTTCATTGTTCATGGTATCTGAATCAATATTTTCTTCCTCAGATGTCAAGATTTGTCACCTCCTTTGCATGTTTCTCAATAAATGCTCTTCTATCGGGAACATCTTCTCCCATTAATATCTCAAACATTCTATCGGATTCTTCCGCATCCTGAATGGTTACTTTCAACATTGTTCTAGTTTCAGGATTCATTGTTGTCTCCCAAAGTTGCTCAGGATTCATTTCACCGAGACCCTTGTATCTCTGGACCCCAATCTTAGCATTCAAGTTCTCTCCTCTTAATTGTTCAATAATTTCGTCTCTCTCTTCATCTGAATATGCATATTTACTAATTCTGCCTTTGGTTAATTGATATAATGGTGGCTGAGCAATATATACATGCCCCTCGGTTATTGCAGGACGCATAAATCTCCATAAAAATGTCAACATAAGTGTTCGTATATGGGCCCCATCAATATCTGCGTCTGTCATTATGATTATCTTTGAATATCTCAATTTAGATGTGTCAAACTCCCCTTCTTCCGGAACTCCCTCTGCCGATGGATTCCCTACGCCTGCTCCAAGTGCTCTAATCATTGTTTGGATCTCATTATTTTGGAATACTTTAACTAAATTTCTACGTTGTCTTTCTACATTAAGGATTTTACCTCTTAGGGGAAGAATGGCTTGTATCCTCCTATCTCTACCTGTTTTTGCAGAACCTCCTGCTGAATCTCCTTCAACTAGATATACTTCACATTCTGAAGGATCTCTTGATTGGCAATCTGCTAGTTTCCCTGGTAAACCTCCACCTTCTAATACTCCTTTCCGGCGGGTTAAATCTCGAGCTTTTCTGGCAGCCTCTCTCGCTTTTGATGCCAAAAGCGCCTTATCTACGATTAACTTACCCACACTAGGGTTTTCTTCGAAGAACTCGCCAAGTTTTTCATAGACAACAGTTTCAACTATACTTGTTACCTCACTACTCACTAACTTGTCTTTAGTTTGAGAAGAAAAAGATGGATCAGGATGTTTAACGCTAACAATTGCAGACAACCCTTCCCTAACATCATCTCCAGATAATGAATTCCCTTTGAGTAACTTCTTCTTTTTTGCATAATTGTTAACCGACTTTGTTAGTGCTCCTCTAAGTCCAGTCATGTGGGTACCCCCATCCTTATTTCGAATAATATTCGTATAACACAAAATAGTCTCACTAAATGCATCTGACCATTGTAATGCTAATTCTATTGTAACTGGGCCTTTTTCTGTATCTTTTTCCCCATTTATTTGAATAACTTCTTGATGCATTACTTCACGATTTGAATTGATTTGAGTTACAAATTCTGCTAATCCGCCTTCATAATGATGTTTGCTGACATTATTTTCTTCATCTCTTTCATCAGTAATCACTATCTCCAATCCTGCATTCAAAAATGATGTTTCCTTTAATCGGGTATCTATTTGATCGAATTCAAAATCAGTAATTTCTGTAAAAATAGTTAAATCCGGCTTAAATTTGATTATTGTCCCGGTATCCGAACATTCTCCAATTTTTTCTACTGGCTTGAGGGGAACTCCTGCTTCGTACCTCTGATAATAGACTATGCCCTCTCGATGTATCGTCATTTCCATCCATTCAGAAACAGCGTTTACGGCAGAAACACCCACACCATGAAGTCCGCCTGAAACCTTGTAAGAGCTATTGTCAAATTTCCCTCCTGCATGAAGTTTAGTCATTATTACCTCGGCAGCAGAAATGCCATATTCTTCGTGTATGCCCACAGGTATACCTCTTCCATAATCTCGTACAGATAATGAACCGTCTTTGTGTAAATTTACTTCGATCAATGAAGTATGTCCAGCCAAATGTTCGTCAACAGAATTATCGACAACTTCCCAAATACAGTGGTGTAAAGCGCTGCCATCGTGGGGGTCGCCTAAGTACATCCCTGGTCTTTTCCTAACGGCTTCGAGGCCCTCTAAAACTTGGATACTTCCAGCGCCGTAATCTTCTGTCATCTTGTTCATCATCCCGTTCCTGAGGGTTCCCTAAAGGAACCCTCAATTTAACTGTATAACTGGGGTGTCAGGGGGTTATTGAATGCTTTCGATATCTTTCACGAATTTGGGCTAAAGTAGCCTAAAACCACACAATCTAGAATAATTTCTCTGAGAAAACCCTCGGCACGATTAAACGGGCTTCATTTCTCGCAACACCAATGAGTTTGCCCTTGATATGCGTTTCTCTTACAGGTTGTACTGTTGATGAGATGTTAAAGGATGCTGCAAGAGCAACTGCTGTTGGTGCAGATATTGTTGAAGTCCGCCTTGATAAATTATGGGTTTTAAAGCAAGATATTCAGATTTCAGAGGAGTCGAAATCAGAATCTGATGATAATCGTAAATCTGTCTACACACCACCTGAATTCCTTCCTCAACCCATGGATTCTGTTGACTTGGAATCCTCATTAATTTCATTTAGAACGGGCATTGAATTACCAGTTATTTTGACTTGTAGGCCGGAAAGGCAAGGGGGGTATTTTCCGGGTTCAGAAAAAGAGAGAATTAGTGTATTAACCAAGGCGATCAAGAGCGGAGTGAGTTGGATTGATCTAGAAACAGATATTGATATCAAAGACAGAGAAAAATTGGTGAAACTTGCTGGAGATAGCACTAAAATTATTTCTTCCGTACACTACGACCAGTCACCAGGTTCTCCTGAAGAAATTATTCAAGAAATCAATGATATTTCTGATTCGGGAAACATCATCAAAATCGTATTCAACACAAGTGGTAAGAAGGATGCATTAAAGTTGTTTGATGTCGCATGGAGAACTAGAAATTCAGATGATAATTTATCAATAATGGGCCTTGGAGCAGGAGGGGATTGGACTAGAATTCACGCTCCATTATTGAATCAGAGCCTTGTTTATACTACAATGGAGAATGGATGGTATCTAGCACAACAAGGTAAAATAAACACCAGTGATTTGAAAACAGCTTGGAAGTTACTCGAATATAATTAATTCTCTAAGATTGGAATATTCGTTTCTTCAATTTGTTCGTCCCCAAGACCATATGAATGATATTTTTTGTTAATTATCAATGGGACAATTAGGCAGGAGAGAGGTAAGACGCCAACCAGTATATATGCAGTAAATTTTGGCAAAACCAGTCTCTCTTCAACATCAACTAGTAACTCAATATTCAATGTTCCTCCTGCTGCTTTCTGATCGGTGTTTCGATTGTTATCCCAATTATCGAAAACTAAGTAATATTCAATTAAATCACTTCCTCCCCAAAAGGATGACGATACCTCTGTATCTACTGCCAATGAAAAGTAACCAGATTTCGATTTTTCATAAGAGTGTACATCTCTGAATGGCATCCAGGTTACAGTATCTCTGTATTCAACAGGCAAAAAACCTATTTCGTCTAACCAATCTTCTGTTCTCAATTCATAATTCATATTATAAAAGTCCCAATTACCTTCGCTCATTAAGTACACATCTGCCTTGACTCCATTTACGGGTGGTGAATCTTGATCGCCGGAATATGTGTAGCAAAAAGTATAGGATTTTCCTGGTGATAGAGACATGCTAATAGCCGTTGCAGAATCATTATTCACGCTTATCTCCGTACTGAAGTCTGTTCTAATTTGTTCAAATATAGGTTCGTAATCAGGTTCTGGAAAGTAGTCGTATGAGGGTGTTAAGTAATGGTAATTCGTCTTTTCCTCGACATTCCAACTATTACTTGCAGGTACATCGCAAACGCTGTCTGCTTGAACTACAGGAGTGGCAGTAATTAATAGGGTGACTAGAATCATGGGCATTAGAAAACAAGAATTGAGGAAAATTGCGTTAACTTTTTTTGCCAAACTCACACCAATCATTTCCTTCTTGTTCTAATTGGCCGTATATAGCCTGATTCTTTGTTTCTTCGTTCTTCAACTGTCAAATATTTTGGTTGGGGCGGTGGATTATGTTGGTCCATTCCTGGTAGACCTCCTTCTATCTCAACTTCTTGAACATCATATGTTTCAGTACTATTCTTTGCGTCTAATTCTTCTTCATCCTTTTGCCTCATTATCAACCAGCCTAAAAGAAGAACAGTGGCAACTAATCCTAGAAGCCCGGCACTACCTGCATCTGGGACGAAATCTTCCCATGTTAAATCGGAAATAGACAATGGGCCATTATCATCTTCAATACTTAAAACTGTGATCTCAAACTGTTTAGTATCGCAAACATTTACTCCGTCGCATGTTTCTAATAAAATAACCAAAGGTTGGTATTCAGGCAATGTCCATACTTGTTCACCCCAAACAAAGTCATTCAAAGTATCTCCATCATTATCTATGCCGTCAATTGCTATATTTAGGTCCCATTTAATTTCAGGCTCGCTGGATAGGTATCTGTCTTTATCATTCTCAAAGTCTCCGTCTCCATCTGAATCTTGATTTATATCGGTATCCAGCCATGCTTCAATTCCATCTTCAATATCTCTATCAATAACTTCAGCATTTAGTTCGACAATTTCACCCACAATTACATACTCTAATCCTGTAGGATCGTTTGTAATAATTTCCGGTGTTCTAGAGACATAAATCATTAATGATGTAGTATTGGTTTCTCCCGCCTCAAATCCATCAACAACAGTCAATTTAACAACGTAGGTCCCTGGTATTTTATAATCGTGCCAAACTTCAAAACCTTCTTTTACAGGTGAGGAATCTCCAAAATCCCATATCCATCTGGTAATCCCGTTCCATTCAGGGTTGTCTTGATCCGGGGAAGTCATTCCCTCGAAGATTGGGTCAGAATCATAACTTCCTAACCCATCAAACAACAATGGCATATTTGGTGCTACAAAACCACCTCCATTTTCCGTGAAGGGAATTTGCCAAGAAATTTGAGAATAATCAATAGGAACATAGTCCAATTGAGTCCCATTTATGCTGGGCTGTTTGAATTTGATTTCAGGTATTGGTAGCGGGTTTTCAATTCTAATTGTGTATGATTTGGTTGCTGACTGCATTCCCCTTTCATCAATCACTGATAAGCTGATACTGTAGAGCCCTGGTGAGGTAAATGTGTGATAAACTGTTGATACATTGTATATTCTCTCTTCAAACGCAGAGATATTCCATATGATTTCTAAAGTGGAACTATTTCCATCTGGATCAAAAGATAGACTTTCAAATGTATATTCTGTATCAACAAAACCATCACTTGGTCTGGCAAAAATAGCCACTGGACGTTGATTCACAACAAGGACTTGAATTGTTGTAATTGAATTATTTCCATCATCATCAGTAACCTCTAGGGTTACGTTTTTTATGCCAGGTTCTTTCCAACCAACAACTGGATTTCTTTCTAATGATTCCGTTACGGTGAAATCAGAGGTCAAAGTCATTCCTGAACCTTGAATGTTAACTCCTTCTTCGAATGTCCATCGATATTCTACGATAAATCCATCTTGATCTTCGAAAATCAACGGCATCTCAATCGGTGTTAGAGTAAATGTTTGTAGAGTTTCATCAAATATCTGTGTTGGGACCCTATTTAGGACTCTTATAAAAATCGAATAGTCGACAAATTGATTCCCATCGTCTATTGTTAAAGTGAGAGTGTAAATTATTCCATCTGCACTACCATCAACCCATGCATGCCCTAATTCTGCTAATCCTTTGCCCTGTTCAATTTGACCATCTCCCCAGTTCCAAGTAAAGGTCATTTCATTGATTGGTACATTATCTTGGCTTGAAAATGCAGAAAATTGAACTCTTTGGTTTGTCATTAGAGTTAATTCTGAGTCTTGAACGATTCCGTCAACCGTGATAACTGGGGTAGGAACTGATGTGTCTGTAACTGAAATAGTCCAAGATTGTGGTTCCGAGAAATATCCTCCTCTATCTTTAACAGTTAATACGATGGTGTAAATTCCTATATCTAAGTATGAATGTATTGGGTTCTTCAAGCCCGATGATGTATTATCTCCTAAGTCCCAGTAGTATGCAATTGGTGTTTCATTATGGCTAAAACTTCCATTAACTTGGCTGAATCCCCACTCATCATACCCAGAGCCAAACATTGCCACTGGAAGCCATGTTTGAGTTACATTAGTGTTTAATGATCCTGATGCAATTGGTTCCATATTTGCGATACTAACTGGCAATGCAAATGCCTGATCAACCATTAAACCAGTAAAATCAGTGATTTTTATTCCATAAGTCCAATCCCCTGTTTCTGGAGGTGTAAACCATATACTTTTTTCAGAAGCGACGCTATTACCAGCAGTCATGTCGAAGGTTAAGGTATCTTGAATAGTGTTATTTAGATATGCATTTACTTCAACTTCAAGAATCTCAAAAAATGCATTTGATGTCACCTCCAAATCAATTCTACTACTGTCATCAAAGTTGTCACCATCTCTATCAAAGTTTTCAATGGTGACAATTTCAACTTCTGCAGGATCAGTAATGAGTCCCGCTTGAACAGTAATCGCAGCTTCCGGATATGAGCCGGTGGTAATTCCGCAACTTGCATAATTATAATCACAATCATCAACAATGGATTCATACCAAGTAATTAGCCAAACTTCATCTGTGATGTTGCCAAATCCATAAACCAAGCCAGTTCCAGCTCCAGTTGCTGGATCAATCCTCAGTCTATCCATCGACCAAGTTCCTGTTGCAGATTCTTTTGACATAATAATTCCTTCAAAACCAAATTGTGTTGGTGAAACCATTAAATTTAGTGGGGCTCCTGAACCTTGAGCGAATTTATAAGATCTCATACCCCAGCCTTCTACTGAATCACTGTTACTTGTCCAATCATTAACCCACTGGTCGTTATAACCACTTTTCTGAACCTTACAAATGAAAGCGGCAGTGCAAGCCTCTGACAGGTCTAAATTGGAAAATCCAAATGCCCCTTGTGCGCTGTCTAGAGTAACAGCTGCACTGAAATTAGCGTAGATTTGACTCATAGTTGTTCCGATTGATGTTGAACCGGGCTGAGGATTAGATGCCAAATTTTCAACTCCAGCACCTCCTGTAGCAGTGTCAGCGACCAAGCTTCGAATTGCATTTCCCCCTCCTAATTTATCAGCTAAATACATCAAAAACATAAATCCAGCTCCGTAATCTGCGATTCTTTGATTCCACCACCTGACGCTCATATTCGCATTTTGAGACCATTCGTTGGCATGTCCGGTGAGAGCTGGAGTAACTCCAAAGCACAAGTAGGCAGCCATATCCGCGGCACCTTCATCTATCCATAAATTTTCGAATGGATCTCTTGCATTGTGCAATAAATGTTGAAATTCATGCGCAATTATCGTATTTCTCCAACTCATATCATCCACATCTATGAAAACAGCCTCTCTCTGTGAAGAAATACCTGGTGAGAAATACCCACCTATTCCTCCACCCCCATCAATTGCTAGTATCATAATTTCCACTTGGCAGTTGTTATCTACATCAGGAGCTGAACCAAAATAAGTTGTATCTGTCGGAAAAATTGTGGATTCAAAAGTGGAAGAAATATCATTTAGAGTAGTGGCAGATAATATTTGCCCATCTTCTACAAATATTGCTGCATTAGATGAAATTTTTTGCACAGTTGCCTCTACATTTCCATTCGCTGAAGGCACGGTATCTGTATCTCCCTGACTCCAAGCATTTGTACAGTTTTTAGTTGAAGATTTGGAATTAATATAGGTCTGAGAAAATGGAAGAACTAAGTTAGGGTAGCCATCCTCTATCCATTGTTTTTTCAAATGTCCTGTTGCTGAATACGATGGCTTTGAATCATTTGTAAACATATATTTTTTACCTTCTTCAGAAGGTTCAAATCCATCCAAGTTTCCATATGTAAATTCTGTACCATTTGGGTTGTTAACCGTACTCGCTAATGCAAGTGGAGATAAACTCGCAACTATCATAACCGTCACAATAAACAAAGAAGTAGTTAAATTGTTTTGTTCATAATTGGAAATCAACTGGGGCACATCCTGTTTATTACTAGTTAATCCCTGTTTGAGACCTATTTTAACATCGATGGAGCATCGTTCGTACATGAAGAGGGAGAGGCGGGGACCCAAATCTGTTTTCTTCGTATTATTCGCGCTAATCTTTTCATCACTTTTCGGAGTAGTTTCATCAGATTCGATAGATGAAAATAATCTAAAAAATGTAGAAAAAATTAGCCCTGAATTGATAGAAATTCTCCCTCATGATCCACTAGCATTTACTCAAGGTCTTGCTTATTTTAATGGTCAAATTTATGAAAGTACTGGTCTATATGGTGAATCAAGTCTTAGGGTCGTGAATACAACAACTGGAGCAATTGAACAAATAACTAATTTATCTGATCAGTACTTCGCTGAGGGTATATCAATCTTAAATAATAGCATAATTCAATTGACATGGAGGGAGAATATTGGATTTATCTATAATATTTCTACTTTGGAGAAAGTAGGAGAGTTCTCAATTAATGGTGAAGGTTGGGGTTTATGCACTACTGGAGAGGGTAATATCTGGCTATCTGATGGTTCATTTCAATTATCAAAAGTCAATCCAAATAATCTTTCGTCAATTATCGATACCCTAACAATCTATTACAATGGTTCCCCGATCAACAGATTGAATGAACTAGAATGTCCAAATAACTCCGGTTTAATTTACTCGAATATTTGGTTAGAGGACCGAATATTATCAATAAACTCCTCAACGGGAGATGTTTGTATGGAATATGACTTTTCTAATATTCGTCTACAATATGAAAATAACAACTCTAAAGAATTAAATGGAATCGCTTACGTTGGAGAATCCTCTCTTTTTTGGGTAACTGGAAAAAATTGGTCTAACTATTATTTGGTTGAATTACCAGGCGATTCTGACCAATGTAATGTCTTAGAAAAGTCTGATGATTGCTGCGATGATGATGTTTTTTCTCCCTTTAGAATGATTATAATAATAATTATTGGGATTTTCATTATGCCTTTCTCATGGCCTATTTTTGGAATGATATTTTACAAGATATTTAAGCGACAAACTCAACATCCCCCCCCTACTCGCAATAAAAGAGATTTACCCGAGGAATGATGAATGAGCGCAAATGGAGGTGAATCTGGTTTTGAATTGTGGTTACACGATCTTTCCATTGATCCTGCAACCAGAGTTGCTGGGGCTATACTGATAATCCTGGGAAGTGCATTAGGTGCTATGCTTGGTGTTCTACTTATGGCTGCTGATCCAGCTGAAATAATGAGCCAAATTGGTGAAGATGAGTCTTCCGATACTGTAAACGGGTTGGTTATTTCTTCATTAGATAATAATAGTAGTGGGGGAGATCCAATAGAAGGGGTTTTACTTCAATTACTGAATGACGATCGGACAGAAATTGCTAGCGACATTACTGATTCTGGGGGTCGTTTTTCGATAGTCGATGTTCCTAGACAATCTTCGATACTCTACATCCAACATCCTGATAATAAAACAGTAGAGATATTGCTGGTACCTGGAGATCATTCTCAAATTGTAGTAACATTGGAACCAGGTGATGGATTTATAGGACCAGTAGATATGAGAGGTGAAAGCAATCTTGCAGACTCGGTATTTGTAGGTTTATTTATTGCCGCAATTACTCTGCTCACCGGTTTAGCTGGAATTGTTGGAGGATTGGAGGCATATAACGGTAACAAATACAATAGATCTTGGTGGTTCTCTTTCTTTGGTTTGTTCAGCAGAGGAATGATTTTCATAGGGCCTTTACTTATATTAATCGGAATAGGATTGATGTATCTAACCAGAGATCAATTTACCGATTATTCTTCCGAGGGCCAATGATTTAGATGTATCTAGTTAGTATCGAGGGCGGGGACGGCAGTGGCAAGGGTCTCGCCACTAAAGTGATAGCAGAGGTTCTTGAGAAAGAATTCACTTTCACTTCCGTTGAAGTAACGGGGGAGCCTCGTAGAGATCATCCGCTTGGTCGTCTCGCAATAAATTCTGTACGTACCAAAACAATGACTCCCGAGGGAGAAGCAGGCCTATTTGCAGCTGACAGGGTCGATCATTCTCATGGATGGATTCTGCCTCGTTTGGAGGATGGAAAAATCGTCATTAGTGAGAGAAATGTCCATTCCTCTCTGGTTTATCAAGGGATTGTAGGAGGACTTGGACTGGAAAAAGTATCTCACATGAACTCAGCGGCTTTAGTTCCAGATCTGTGTGTTTGGGTCGATTGTGATCCGGATTTGGCCTTAAACAGAATAAAAACAGGTACTCTTCGTGCACATTCCGAAAAAGAAGAATATTTCGAAACAAGTTCTTTGCAAAAAGAAATAAGATCTGGATATCATAGTTTGCTTTCAGGGGAATTGGAAATGCCGATCCCTTTTGATATGGGGGCAATAATAGGTCCGATTTTAAATGAGGGAAGCGAAGAAGACTTCAAAAATCAGTTGAGATTAAGGGTGAGGAGGTTCTTGAATTCTCGTCCAAATCCTATTAATGTTAAACTAGAAATTGTGGAACAAAATTTGATCAGAAAATTGCTGATTAAAAGTCAAGGGCAGACCACCCTAGTCGGTCTCGGAGTTAAACCAAACAATGGTCGTGATGACTGGCTAAATGGTGAGAAACCATGGCAAGTTCTTAAAAAATCACAGAAACAACATACTGATGTTTTGTCGGAACTTGATGACGATGTTTCTTTCTACGTGCCTAAAAGCGTTCTTTCCCACTCAATATCGTCAATAGTTGGTACATTATCAATAATGGCTAACGCAGACGTGAGTGAATTACGTTCTGCTCAGGGCCCAATTAGAGCGGTTTCAGAAAGTCATTGCCATAAAATAATTAGATACCTTAACGATAATCTCGATTGGTTACATCAACATCGTTCATTAATCGGAAGAGATACTGCAAGAAACCAGATTAAAGAACAGGTCCTGCCATTCGGCTACCTTTCTCTTGCAATTTGGCCTCTCAGAAAGGCAATTAAATCTTGGATTAACAGAAATCCCAATACACATATTCGTTTTTGTATCGGCCAAATTGTCCGCTCGGGAGAGTATATTGTTTCTGTCAATGATTGTATTCAGAGAATTAAAATTTTAGGTTCTGGTGACTCTTCAATTACTCCGCCAACAAATGAACAAGAATTAATCAAATGGTGGCAAGGCCTCTATTAATCCTTGAATACAAGTCTAGCATCTGCAGGAAGTCTAACTTGACCTGAATCGGTAAAATCTTTGGTTTTTGAACTAATAGCAGAACAGAACCACCAAGAAAGGACGAAGCCAGCTAACAATCCTGTAATCATCCTTACTAAATTTGTTGATTCGTAGGGAGTTAATAGTTGATAAAATCCATCAAAAGCAATTGGCAAAGCCCCAATTGAAAGAAATAATATCATAGCGAACATTCTTCTGTCTTTGGTGTACAATGAAGAAATTTGTTCATCTTTAAACACGGAAAGAAAAGAATCTCTTACTGTCCATCTATTTAGGCCTCTAATTCTCCAAAATATAGCTCCAGCAACCATGCCTAAAAATAGCCCTATATCTCTTACACACATTGCTAGTTGATTACCATTGATTTCCCATGATCTTTCACTTTTTTGATGGCAGTTTAAATCGCCGAAAGAGTAAACAAAGGCAGCTAAAGGATTTAGTTCGGTCCAACTAAAATATCCAAATTCGACCTGATTTTGACCTATATCTTCATTTATTCCATTGTTTTGATTTCCCCATGAACCCCATCCATCTACAGTTGCATAATCAATTCTATTAGCTCTGCCTGAAAGTTCAGGTACTGTGTTTGCGGTCAAAAAAATCGGAATTAGAAATAACAAGATTAGGTATATACCTGTAATTGAAGCAACAAGAGTCCCTACCTTCTCTTCTCGAGTCCTTTCTTCTCTGCCGTTAGGTAGCATTTATATTCCTCAGTTTAATTTTACAGATAGATGACATTAAATTTTAGTTAACTAATAAATTGGGACACCTTCACAACACGCCTCTACTACTCTTCGGCAAGTAGGGCATTCCATATGCTGCCTTATCGGTATTGCTGGACCGTTAAAACCGCAAACACAGGTCACATCCTTGCAATGATCGTAATCCATGAACATGATAGTGTGGTTAGGCTTTAATTCATTTCTATGTTGTTAGAGTTTTAAGTTCATCTTGTAGGTTTTCTGCTAACCACTGATGTAATGAACTACTTCCCATTTCTGACAGGGTTGTGTTTAGAAAAGCGGCTATGAGTGAATCTTTCGCGTCATCAGGACTAAATCCCCTTGCTTCTAGATAGAATAATTGTTGTTCATCAATAGGGCCGTTTGCTGTTCCATGTCCACAACCAACAACGTCATTTTCGCTTACCTCAAGTTCTGGAATGCTGTCTGCCTCAGCCTTATCTGATAATAGTAAGTTATGAAATATCTGTCCTGCATCGGCTCCTTTGGACCCATGTGAAATTCTTAACATCCCGGTCCCCACAGTTCTGCTCTTTCCACCGCAGGCAGAATGCCAATCTAATCTGCTGAAAGTATTCGGTGCGTCGTGATAGATTTCAATATGGTGATCAATATGCATCTTTTCGGCTGATAATATGGAACCTAGAACCCTAAGATTACCTCCGTCCTTATTCATCATGTATCTGAGGTCAGCTTTTGTTCTATCTGAACCTGAACTTATACTCCCCGCTTTCACTTGCGAATCCTTCCCAATATTTATCGCATCTACTCTCAGTAGTGTCCCCTTTTTCATTTGACCAACTACCACGTCATTAATTATTGAGCCATCTCCTATTTCCCCTTTCCTTAATAACCCAAACCAGTCTGGTTGTCCTACGATCAATGTAATTAATTCGAATTCACAATGCCTTCCAATTTGTATATCCAAGTTCACTACTGAATTGGATGAACCTGCATCTATTTCCAAGATAATTGGTTGGCTTAGCACTGTATTATTTTTCACTTTAAATGTAAATCTTGAGTTGTTAGAAATTGACTCTATAAAACTCATTGAAACTACGTCGCTAAATTTATTTGTTCGGTTTTTAGTATCTTCTTTTGTTATTGTAAAATTTTCAGGTGGATCGCTCCCGTCCAAGAGGGATAATTTCATCGCTGGATTGATAAAATCTTTCGGTATTTCTCTAATTTTACCAGTAGGATGAACCTTTCTCCATGGAGAGTATCTCCACAGATGATCTGCATTGTCTGGCTCACAAACAGACAAATACAAATCTTCTGAATCCATGATGGGATGCTCCTTTTAACCTATACTTCCTTCCATTTCTAATGCCATTAGTTTATTCAATTCAACGGCGTATTCCATTGGAAGTTCTCTCGTAAAAGGTTCGAAGAATCCGTTTACAATTAGAGCTAAAGCCTCCTCTTCTGAATGACCCCTGCTCATTAGATAGAATAACTGGTTGTCACTTACTTTAGAAACGCTAGCCTCGTGTTCACAACGGGCAGTGGGATTCGCAACTTCCATTGTTGGGTATGTGTCACTTCTGCTTTTTTCATCCAAAATTAAAGCATCGCAGACCACATTTAATTTACAATTTTCAGCTTTTCGTGAGACTGTAACTTGTCCCCTGTAGGAACCTCTACCTCCGTCTTTACTAATCGATTTAGAAAGTATCTTACTAGTTGTATTACTTGCGAGATGATGTATTTTCGCTCCTGCATCTTGATGTTGTCCTGAACCAGAGTAGGCCACTGAAATTACTTCGGCATGGGCTCCTTCTCCCTTGAGAATCACAGATGGATATTTCATGGTTAATTTGCTTCCTATGTTCCCATCAACCCATTCTATTTTCGCATTTTCATGAGCCACACCTCGTTTGGTGACAAGATTATAGACATTTGCGCTCCAATTTTGGACAGTGCTGTATCTAATGTGTGCGCCAGGTAATGCTACAAGTTCTACTACTGCTGAGTGTAATGAGTCGGTTGAGTAAGTAGGTGCTGTACACCCCTCCACATAGTGTATGCTGCTTCCTTCATCCGCTATAATCAGCGTCCTTTCAAATTGGCCCATGTTTTTTGCATTAATTCTGAAATAGGCTTGAACAGGTAATTCCACATGAACATTTTTGGGGACATAAATGAATGAACCACCGGACCAAACGGCAGTGTTTAAAGCGCTAAATTTGTTATCTCCGTAAGGAATCACGCTACAGAACCATTTCTTAACTAATTCTTCATGTTCTCTCAGTCCGCTATCCATATCTAGGAAAATAACTCCTTGTTTTTGAAGATCTTCTCTTATTGAATGATAGACTGCCTCAGATTCATATTGAGCCGTAACACCACTTAGCCATTTTTGCTCGGCGTCAGGGATACCCAATCTGTCAAATGTATTCCGAATATCTTCTGGAACATCATCCCAATCGTTCTCTGTGGCTTTCGAGGATCTGAGATAGTAGCAAATGGCTTCAAAGTCAATCTCTTCCAACATTGACATGTTTCCCCAAGTGGGCATCGGTCTTTTTTCAAAATGCCTGAATGCTTTGACTCTCATTTCGGTCATCCACTGAGGTTCATTTTTCAGTTCTGAGATATCTCTAACCACCTTCTCGGATAATCCTGAATCGAAACGAATAGTTGGTTTTTCTGGGTCATGCCATCCTGCTTTGTAGTCGCCTACTGCTTCTCTTGCTTCAGTGTCTGCCATCTTTAATCCTCCTTCTCTTCCGAGCTTTCTTGTAACCAGTCATACCCTCTTTCTTCTAATTCTAGGGCTAATTCTGGGCCTCCGGTTTTTACTATTTTACCAGAAATTAATACATGTATTTTATCAGGTTTGACATGTTCAAGAATTCTAGAGTAGTGAGTAATGATTAATGCGCCTGAGTCTGTTCCTCTTATAGCAGCGTTTATGCCTTTGGCTACAGTTCTAATCCCGTCAATATCTAATCCCGAATCGGTCTCGTCCAAGATTGCTAATTTTGGCTTCATTAGCATGAGTTGTAAAATTTCAAATCTCTTTTTTTCCCCACCACTGAAACCATCATTCACGTATCTGCCCAGGAAAGAAGAAGGAATATCTAACTCTTTCATTGATGATTTAAGTTTACTTCTAAATTCTTTTCCTTTAGCAGCATCTTCTCCAAGAATGGCTGCTACAGACTTTCTCAGGAAATTTCCAACCTGAAGGCCTGGAACTGCTTGTGGGTATTGAAATGACAAGAAAACTCCTTCTCTGGCCCTTTCCCATGTTTCCATTTCTAGCAAGTTTTTACCATTTAATTCTACGATTCCTTTTTCGACCTCGTAGTCGGGGTGTCCCATTATGATATTCGCGGTGGTAGTTTTCCCACTGCCGTTCCTTCCCATGATTGCATGGATTTCTCCAGGCTTAATTTCCAGGTTTATGCCTTTTAATATGGATGTGTCATCAATACAAGCATACAAATCTTGGATTTTCAGTAATTCTGAATGCTTAGACATGTTGTAACCTAGTCCTTCGTAGATGTCGTCCCTTTTCAATAAATGCTTCTTGCCTAACAAAATAAGTGTTAATCTTAAAGTTATCATTGGTCATCCTAAAGTGATAAAGCCTTCTGGCGTCGACTAATGAGTGACGACTCTGAAAGAAACCTACCTTTATCTGAAAATTTATCAGAATCCTATAGGAAACAGATTGAGGAGATTATGAAAGAGGAAGCATTGCGGCGTATTTCAGAATCTCAATCGCCAGAAGAATTAGAAAGATTACGGAATTTATCTTTAGTTAAATTATTCGAATCAGATGATTCTGATCTAATCCCTGCGTTGATGTCTAGACTAGGGGTAGTTCGTGCTGCTCTTGATGGCCATGGAGGAGGACTTTTGGTTAATTTAGCCGAGGTCGAGAAAAGCAAAACCGGTAATAAGGTTCTATCTTTGATCCTAAATTTAGACGGTGCTTGTGTATCTTGCGGGGCCGCACCGGGAACTCTCAAGGGAATACAAGACGATCTATTGATGGATGAGGAAATAATCTCTGTCCGATTTTCAAAGTCAATGTTAGAATGGTTTGATGAAATTCAGAAAGAGTTCGTATTAAAATTTGGTGGAGTTGTTTTCGTTTAATTCATTCCCCTGAATTCATCTATCGCTCTTTTTGAAAAGCCGAGTACTGTTACAATGTCGCCTTGAATAACACTTGTGTACTGACCAGCATGTCCTGCCATATCGTAACCTCCCGCCTTTCCGATCCAAGATTCATTTTCCACCAGCTTGATTATGTCGTCTTCATTCAAATCATCAAATTCAACTATTGCATAATCAGTCCAAATTTTATATCCCCATTCTGAGTTTAATTGCTCATAATCTTTGTTATTTTTAACTAGTACAGCTGTCGAAGACCAAACCCTGTGTCTCTTTCCAGACAGTCTTAGCAACATATTTGCAGCCGTAATACTATTCTCAGGTTTTCCCAAGGCTATTTTTTCATCTTCCGGCGATTCAACTAGTGTGTCTGAGACAATTATCATATCAAAATTTTTAGATTTTTTTGAATCTTTCATACCCCATTCTAAAGCAGCAGATTTAGCCTTTGAAAAGCATATTTCTGTTGACTGTTGTCTAACATTTTTATTTTTCTCAATCTTTTTCTCTTCACTCATAAGTGGAGAGCACTTAATTTCTATGTTTTTAAAATTTTCAACCAACCAAGAGTATCTCCTTTCTGAAGCCGATGCAAGTAATACTCGCATTTGCTCACCTAGAGAGAAATCCGATTCTGACAGATGGGACATTTTATCATTTTCAACCCTGTTGCAACCTCGAATCTTGCAGAGCATTCTGGGCATAGAATAGGCTTGGTTATTTGTGGATTTTCTATCATAACATCATTGTGAAGAGGGGCAATAGGATTCGGGGAAATTTTGGGTAAATCATCCAATTTATTGTTAGTGACTCTATTATTTCTCCTCTCTTTTCTAGGATTAGATCTGTTAGTTAATTTTTCTTCAACCAATTCAATCTCTGAAGACTTTATTTCTAGATCAGTTGGTTCGACTATATCAATCACATTTTCCTCTAAAATAATATTTCCAACCGCGACTTTCCTTCTTTTCTTACCAAACCATTTCACAGCACTCAGTGACATAGTAGTGAGTACTAACAAGCACAATAGGAGGACTGTTATCGAGATTCCTGCCATTAATATTCCAAAGTTCTGCTCATCTAGTCCTAGGTAAATCCTCATTTCATCGAGTAGATTCAATTCTCCTTTATCGGGGTCACTGTCATCAATTAAAGATCTTATTTCCCATCCATAAATTTCATTCCAACTCAGAATAATTGTTTCATCACTTAACGGACTTCGGTCAACAGACGAAAGGTGATTTTTTCCAGTTGTAATTCTATCTGAGAGTCCAATCCATTCTTCTCCATTGATTGGATTCATCATCCCATATTGTATTTGACTCCCGGTGGGCCCCACAAAATCATAAAAAATTTGTATACCCAGGTGAGTTTCAGTCATTTGAATATTGCCTATTCCCTTGGAAGGTATTTCAACACTAAGATTTTCTAATACAGTCATGGTGGAATCGGTAACCTTTGAAACCAATCTAGATTCAGAATCCACCCCTTCTTTCCATACTGAATAAATAAAGTCTTTATTATTATGAGTAATTACTGACATTTTCTGCATACCAGCTTCATCCCCGATAGCCTTCCTATATGTCCAAGAAGTTTGTTTATTGTCACCGTGAGCATACCATAATCCAATCCTTTCTTGGCCTGTAATATCATCTCTATTTGATTGATATAGTACATGAGTAAACTCTTCTCCTAATTCCACTGTGACTGGGTCGGAATCATACATGCTAATCTCTATTTCGTCGATAACGTTTGGTGTGTAATCCCTGTCATCGGATGAGATAGGATAATTTGATGTAAGCAGGAACACGCTAGTCAAATCTTTGAAAGTCCCTCCTGTAGAGATGTCTCTATGATATCCTGCAACAATTATATCAGTTCCTTTAACGTCAATGTCTAGTCCAAAATATTTCCCATCTGACAAAGATATTGGATCCATCAAGTCTTGAATAGGGTCCATTTCACAAGTCGCATCAATTCTTGAATAACTTATTGTTTGCTTGAAGTAACCCTGATTATCAATATATCTTCTAGTCCAAACAATATGTGCGTAACCATCGCTTGTGCTCCAAGAAGTAAGGTCTCCTGACCATTTTGTTTCTAACATATTCGAACAAGGTACTAAACCGAGATTTGCGTTTAGTCGATACAGGGCTAGACCGCCTTCTTTGCTAGTTATAATCAGTCCTTCTCCATTAAGATCTACGATTTTAACAGGTTCCTCGCCGTAATCAAATGTTAATTCACGCGGGGACTTTAGAGAAGATTGATCCACGAGAATAGTCGAGTAAATCTCATTATTACTCGTATCTAAATCACTTTCTCCTTGTACAGTAATCTTAATTTCCAAAGGGCCAACTTCCTCTGCGATGTAAGCAAAAGCAATCTGGCTTGCTCCTTGTCCTACAACAAGGGAGATAGTCGTGCTAGAGACTTCCATCCATCCTAAATTATTTTTTAGCCAGAGAGTGGCCCCAACACTCATTGCATTTGTTGAACCCAAGTTATCAACTCTCCCGGTAATCAAAAATTGTTCCTTCGGCCTAGGTATCGATGGTTCTGTTTTGACTGCTCCATCTCTAAGCGCCAAGTCAATTCCCTGTGGTCTCTGAAGTACAGGGAAAGTGATTGAGATATCATTATCAGATTCATTATTTTCTTGTATATCGTCTAACGGATCTAGTGAAATTGTTAGTAGTTTATTTCCTACAGTTGATGGGTTCCAAGAAAGAGACACCTCAATAATGTCACCACTTTCTAAACTCTGTATTATAATCTCATCTTTCCTATATCCATCTTCCAGGAGATATATCGTTAATTCATCTGCTGAAATATCACCGATATTTCTTATTTGGACCTTTGCTTCAAGGAATGTATTGACATACGTTTCGGCAATCGGAATTCCAAATTCCTGAATCGAAATACCAGTTCTGAACATTAAATCAGGAGATGGTGGATAATTGTCAATTTCGACAGTTACTCTTATTTCCTCGGAGGCAACACCTACGCCGCTTACAAATCTTACAGAGAATCTTTGCATTCCATCTTCAGTATCTTGAGTATTCCAGGGTATTGCCCATTGCATTTCTTGGGCTCCTGAGCCGGAATAGTAAGTCATGTTCTTCCATTCATCTGTCCCCAGTCTCCATTGTAGCTGTGCACCATTAACTGTTTCCAAATTTCCATTAATTTCAACATTACCAGAAACTAAATCTTGATTACTTGGGGAATCGATCTCAATCGAAACAATCCCTAAATTATAAGAATTCTTTGTGGTATTGCTCCATTGGTCGAATTCATTTCTCGATTTAACTTCAATTTGGAGTGTTTCAGCATCTACATCTAGATCTTCTTCAAAATTTGGGATATCAAAATTTGTAGTCCAATTTATTGTTCCAAGAGCTTCATGCCAATCTACCAAAACGCCAGTGGACAGGGGCCCGCCCCCCAACGGTCGGTACTTGTATGTGATCCGAACTTGAACTTCTTCAGTGCTTCCATTTTCTTCACCGGCCTCATTTATGTGTCCCCTGACGCTGTAACTTTCACCTTCTACAAGCCACAACCCACTTGGTTTTTCTATAACTGCCCAGTTTCCGGTCCCTTCACCAACTGGAGGATCTCCTCCTGTTCCATTCCCTGGAGGATCTCCTCCTCCTGTATCATCTCCTAACATAGCTTGCAAAATTAGATTCCCATCAATAATTCCAAATCCATAATCCTCATTCCATTTGTCTGAAACTGATGGCATTGAGGCAGAACCCCTAATTTCTGAATTGTTTCTTAACAAATCTTTTACTTCCTGTGGGTCTAATTTATCATCTATTTGTAAAATAATAGCAACCATTCCTGCGACAGCAGGTGTTGACATACTCGTACCATCTAATTCTACATAGCCATCGTCAGCCAGAGATGTAGAATCTTGTCCGGGAATTGTGGAGCTAGATGTGGCATGTTGTGCCGATGTAATCCCTGAACCGGGCGCTACAACATCGGGCTTTAGTTCGTCCCATTTATTTCCGTCATTGTCGTCGACTCTAGGACCTGAATTTGAATAATCGGCTATAATATCGTCATTTCGTTGAATTGTGTTTTTATCGTCAATAGCTCCCACAGTAATTGAGGAATCGGCTGCACCTACCGATGTAACTCTGTTAGACCCGTCATTTCCAATTGCTGCGATTGGAACAATACCTGCATCTGCGCAACTATTCACAAGTCTGGCTGCAGAATTATTTCCATCATCTCCTTGGTCGTTTTCCCCAACTGGTGAACTTCCACTCCCGAAAGACATGGTCATAACATCTATTCCTTCACTTGAGTCATTATTCCCCCAGTCGGTATTTACATTTTGAAGAACCCATTGTAGTCCCTTAATTATAGGTCCCTCATCTCCTCCAGCACTGCCTCCTGAGTCTGTCATTACTTTTACATCTACAAGATAGGAACCGGGTGCATACCCTTGGTTTATTCTCCTTGAGTCACCAGTGCCCAACGCAATTCCTGCAACATGGGTACCATGGCCATTGCCATCATCAGGATCGAACTCACCATCATTACATTCTTGAGAATTCCATGAAGTTGCATCACACCCAGCTAACCATTTTGGATCAGAAAGATCATCCGGCTGATTTTCATTATCATTATTATTGTCTGAGAAATCATCCAGGGAAAAATGTTCATTATCGACTCCAGAGTCAAGAACTGCTATTACTACTCCTGAGCCATCATATCCAAAATCTCTCAAAGTTTCATCATAAACATCAGATGTGCGAACCTTTGACCCTCTCGTTGCCACGCTTAGGTATGAGACAATTTTATCCTGTTCTTCAATCATTACGACACCCTCCTGTTGCCAGATTTCAATCAAAGAACTGACTGGAACATGATCTATAACTACTGAATCAATAAATTCTGCAGGGAAAAACCATGAACCTTCCTCCTCCCATCCATGCTTGATTAAAATATCTTTTAGTTCCTGAAGATCTGTGTCGCCGGGGTGCCAAGAATAGCCTACTATTATTGCAGTAGTCATACGGCCATCGTCACCTAAAATTGCTGTCGCAGAATGTGATTCTTTTTGCCCAGCAATCATATATTGTAGACTATCTTCCATCCCGTTTGAATCTTGGTCTGTGTTGAAGTTCATCCACCAATATGGCTCTTCCACAGCGGGGCTCGCATCCCATGGTGGAAATCCGATACCTAGAAATTTCTCAGGACACACCTCGCTACCGCAAATAAGTTGAGGGATATCTCCTTCTTTTGAATCCATAAAGTACTGGTTTTGGTTGGAATTTGTGTTGTCATCTGATGGTATAATTGCTGACGCACCAACCGAGAAATCCAGCACCAGCATGAACATCACTACCAACAAAGGCCCAACCGTTTTCGATGCTCGTACCATGGCTCTCTTAGAGAGCCAGCATCGATAGAGGTATAATTTGAACCGATAATTAATTCATTTTTGCATAATTATGGCCAGAAAAGGTGTTCATTGTTTATCGAACAAATTAGACTATAATTTTCATCTTTTTCGAAAATCTTCACTTCTCCATTGCATATTGGACAGATGGTATGATCCGCTAGTTCTTCGAGCCATGCTTGCCTGGTTTCTAATTCATCACCTTGGGTTTTGAGATTCCAGAGTATTCGAAATGCATTTCCTTCCAGAGGTTTCCCTGCTTGCTCCCATGGGTCACTAAGTAACTCTCCTAGATTTTTCCTTGCTGTGATTCTCCTTGCTTCAGAAGGATTTGTTCCGCTGTAATGAGCCATATCTGATTCTAGAGGACTAGGTCCCCCCCGGGCCACTAGCCTAGCTAATGCAAAAGCCGCAAAAAAGCCACCAACGTGGGCCATATGGGCTATATTTGTATCTCCAGATGTTCCTTCTTGAATGACATAAATTTGATAAATTTCTAAGCCAAGTCTTACGAAAACAATTATCCAGATCGGCCATGCTCTGATGAAGAATAGCAACGGAAATTCTATTTCATCATTTGGCCAACAAACCATGTATGCCCCGAGCAACCCAAAAGCAGCCCCACTTGCCCCAATTGCAGGATTTACTGAATTAGGATGGAATGCTACCCAAGCCAAATTGCCCCCTATGAAACCTAATGAATATACAATAAGCCACCTCCTTGAACCTAGTCTTTGTTCCAAAGGGACGCCTACCAGTCCAATGACTAAGATGTTGGATAGGACATGTATAAAATCAGCGTGTAACCATGCCGAGGTAAAAAATCGGTAAATCTGTGAGGGGTCATCTGCAATAAAAGGATACAGGGAGAAAAAATGTATTTCATTGAATTCCATTCCGATTATCGTGAAGGCGAATCTAACAAACATTACTAGCAGTAAAGATAGGACCATTGCTAGCGCAATACTTGTCTTTTCTCTGATTGCATTAATAAAAGGAATAATAGAGACCAGAATATATATTGTAAGGAGAATAAAATCACTATTTTCTAAGTCCGACCAGTACAAGTCATACTCTCGCGACGTAATCACAATCATTGCCCGAGCGTGTAATGGCAATAGCGCCTTCGCTCCGTTGTCGAACGACTCAAACGGTGAACCTCTCTCGCATGAGCATGGATGTTCATCCTCTGATCAGGTTATCAGGGCTAGAAATCCACAGAGGAAACCGCCTAGTAATCTCAGATTTAGACTTTGAATTAGCTGAAGGAGAGATGGCAGCACTAGTAGGATCAAATGGCTGCGGAAAAACCACATTA
>Ga0163110_10000026_pt1 | contig 76181 bp, 67 predicted proteins | sample CRUFie1St17metaG_FD_108703 | JGI IMG/M metagenome (GOLD analysis project Ga0163110, IMG submission 108703) | Marine microbial communities from the Costa Rica Dome - CRUD Field 142mm St17 metaG | ecosystem: Environmental > Aquatic > Marine > Oceanic > Photic zone | place: Costa Rica: the Eastern...
CGGAATCATTAGATAAATCCAGCCAACCATCAAAACCAAAACGTGCCCGTAAAGACTTCAATGATTTCAGGTACTTACGCTACCTACACAGGGGGAAAGGTAGCGACAGCGTATACCTATCCACACCTATACCGACATGTAGGCATGCTTTTTTTAAACTTTTTTTCTTTTTTTTTCGTTTTTTTTCATTTTATTTTAATGTAGGTAAGGGTACTACTACCCCCCCTCCCCCCATACACGTAGCCGAATGTAAGTCTTATACTACATGTAGGGAGATGTGCGCGGGCAGATACACGCGTGATACCCCGGGAAATTTTCCGAGATTTGAAAATAGGGGTATAAAAAAACACCCAAAAAAATTTTCACAGCTTTTTTGACTAGTTATAAACATGCCTACAATAAAAGTCGGGGACAAATCCTTAAAAGTAAGTTTAGCTATAACACCAGAGCAGCAAAAGCGCGGGTTAATGAATATACAAGGCATGCCACCAGTAGTACTACCAGAAGATCAAGGCATGTTGTTTGTTTATAGAAGAGAAGAAATGATAAGCTTTTGGATGAAAAACACTACCATACCACTTTCGATTGCATTTATTGATAAAAAAGGTGTCATTAAAGAAATAAAAGATATGGAACCAGGGTCAAGAGCCAGTGTAAGGCCGGAGAGACCTGCGCAGTACGCTTTAGAAGTAAATCGTGGGTGGTTTACCAAGAATGACGTTAGAGTGGGCGACAAGGTTAAGCTTGACTTTCGTCGTGTAAATATATCTATCCAGCCAAAGCAGTACCCTGATCAATAAACTACTTAGTGTGGAGGGGCGCACATGGATAATCCACAGCAAATTATTGAAACCACCGAGACTATTATAACGGATATGATAGGGCATTATGGCTGGATGTTTATTGCAGCCTTCGCTGTACTCCTTTTTAAGAACGTTGTATCAAATGTTTTAGATGGTTTATTGTTTATGTTTGGTCACGACTTTGATGTTGATGATATCGTTTATATAAAAGGTACCCAACGCGCAAGAATTATTCGACAAACCCCCACCAAAACAGTGTTTCACATGATTGATACTGATCGTAAGTTAATTGTTCCTAATACCGACCTTTATGCAATGCGTATAGAAAAGCCTATGCCGGGCTCCAACGAAGGAAAAGATATCTAATTTTGGTCGATTATATGTTATAATACGTAAGAGCTATACATTTTAGGACTAGTTATATTAGTTTGCATAAAAATACCGCGAAAAAAAATTGCGGTCTTGGAGAAATGACGATGAACAAGATACTTGAAGAATATATCTTAAAAAATACCCGCGAAAAATTTGAAGAAACCCCATTCGGGCAGCTTGTGGCCGATGAGGTTAACAAAGCTGTGGCTGAAATACCCGAAATTAAACTTGCTTTGGAATATTTATCTGAACAAGAAGACCCTGAACTCGCACAAGACACCGCTGATCTTGGTAGAAAGTATGCAACATACGCTTTAAACCGGGTGCGAGATGAATTGGCATCACAATTAGAGAAAATTGTTACTGATGTTTTGAAAGAAATAGAACGAGCACCATGAAGTATCTAATTTTCTTACTATTTTTTCTTGCTTGCGGCCCACATCATAAAAATCAAGCTGAAATTATCGTTACATATGACGGAATAGTCGAAGCACACCACCACCCAGACTATAATACAGAGGCAGAATTCAAAAATGCCCTTAATGATAACAAGCATCCTGACTTTATCATCTTTTCTTCACCTTATTGTGGCGCCTGTACTGACTTAAAACACATTTTAAACAATTTAGGTTGGCGTGACAAGGTAATTGTGTTAAATTTTCATGAAGAATGGGTGAATTTCATCGCTCAACACATTGGAATTAACGCTGTGCCTGCTATGATTATAGATAAAGACGGCGGAGAAACAATCTCTCAGATTTATATTGGCTCTGGAGAGATAGGAAAACAACTTTTTGAACACTTGGAGACTAAAAAATGAAAGAAATGAAGTTAATAATGGAAAATTTTCGCAAAAATATGACAGAAATGTTTAAAGGAAGAGAGTTAACCGACGATGAACTAGAAAAAATGGACCCGACGATGCGTGGATTCATCGAAAAGTCTAGAAAATCTAGGCAAGATTTTGTTACATATGACGATGCGCTTGAGGCAGAGAAAGAACAGCTTATAAATAACCCACAGACCGCTGATGAGCAAGCAATGGGCGCAGTAATCACCAGATTAGAGAATGAATTTGGAGAAGACTTGGTTAGAGCCATGCATGAAATGCCGTATGAAGACCAAGAGACGGCTATTCAGAATTATTTTGAGGACGATCACCCAGAAGAAGCTCGAGCAAAGCGTAAGCATATTGAAAAAATAAGAAAATTGCTTAGAATTTCTGATCCCGACGAAGATTACAAGCAAGATGATGAAATGGAGGCTTCTGATATGGATGACCCTCCCGGATATATGCCAGGACAGGGAGGAAATTACTAAAAATCATGTGTATTATTTGCTTAGACATTGAAAAAAACAAAATTACTTCAAAAGATGCTCAATGGGCCTTGATTGAAATGGCAAACGAGCTTGATGAAGAGCATTATTATGAAGTTTTAGAAAAAATTGAACACTTAGAAGCAAAAGATGACTTTAAAAGACTTTTAAACGACGCCAAAGTGGAGGATTTTCACGCGCCTCGTGATCGGAGGGCCCATGAGTGAAAAAAATTGTAATTTTTGCATTAATTTTGCCTTTTTTAGCGAATGCTAACTCTCCAAAAACAAAATTTTATGATTTTGATGATCTTTTGATCAATGGTGAGTATAAAAAACCTCAAGTCATGTACAATGATGTGCAAGCGAAAGTTAAGTTTGAAAGATTATTTAAAATCAAGAAAAATTTCCTTCCAAAGCTGCAAGGAACAAAAAGAGATACCTCTTTAAGATAATAAAACTAGTTATAGATACATATATTCAAGGAGTCCTTACACTATGTCCGTTAAATTTACTAAAAATCAGATAAAAAACATTATACTAGAAGAACACAGAAAGCTTTTATTAGAAATAAACCTCTCTAGTATTAAGACCGTAGTCAAAGCTTTGAGCGGTTCGGATACGCTAGCGACGAAGCTTACACAGGTGTCGACTTTATCTAAGATGTTAGGTAAAGCTGAAATTGATAAGATGGTCAAAATCATTAAGGGAAGCGATAACACTGCTTTAGCTTCAAAGGCCTTTGTCAGAGAGTTAGATAATCTTATAAAATCAATAGATGATCTTTTAAAAAGTAAAAACTTGGATGATGCTAGTAAAAAAATATTGGAAGCAGCCAAGAAGAATGCCGCAGCTGCCAGAAAAGCTGCAGAAGACGCTGGTCAAACGGCTTTGGCTATACCTAAGAAAGGGACGACTAGTTTGGCGGTCCAGACGGGCAAAGGTGGTGCAAAACAAGCAGCTAAGATGCCGAAGAAGCAACGTCTTCTGGCCGTCGCCGCGCTTCTAGGCACAGCTGGACTGGTAACTTATCTTATTAGTTTGCTTAGTTCAACTGATGAGGCTCTTGCCGGGCCAAAAAGATGTTTAGAGCAATTAGCTAAAGCTGCAGGCTTTGTCGACTCAAGCGGAAATCCTGATCCGAAGGCCATGGCACAGGCTCTGAAAAAACCGGATGTGTACGCAGCTATAATGAATGCAGGAGCACTAAAAGCTTATGTTCAAAACGGTGTTCTAGATCAACAATGTGTGGCTATTTTGCAAGCATATTTACCTGCACCGCCTGCACCTGGTCCAACACCTGGTCCTGGTGGTCCGAATTATAAAGCACAGCAGCAAAGCCAATTTGGCCGTTGTCGCACTTATGCAATTATGGTTACCAAGGGCCCCAAGAATATGGCAAAGGCTTTTGTAAAGGATATGAAGCACCTTCAAAGAACATTGGTTGAACTTGGATACAATTTGGGAACTTTCGGTCCCAATGGCGACGGCGTAGACGGAGATTACGGTAGAGCTGGATCTTTGACGAGAAAAGCCATAATAGCTTTGCAAAAATCAGTTGGCCTAAAAGGCAGAAAAGCTGATGGTGTTTGGGGCAAAGGTACAAGTACTGCTATAGAGGCTTCAGTTAAAGCCACCCAATCGAATAAGATTTATGATGCAATAAAGAAGACTCTAGTTGGTCCTCCTTCAAAGTGTGCCGGCACGCAAACAGGCGGTCAGGATGCTGAAACTGGAAATGTCGATACACAGCAGGCTATTCGAGCTTATATGACTGCTTATAACATAATAAGAGGCAAGATACTTAGAAACCTTGAAGCTAAAAATGTTCAAGCACGAAAAGGTAGGATAGCAACGACACTAATTAGTCCATTTCTTCCTCCTTTAAGAGCCCGTACAGGTTTTTACGCATTCGATGGCCAAAGCTACAGCACAAGTAATCCGAAGCTAGGGCAATTGCTAATGACTAAACTTAAGGATTTGAAGAATAATGCAGCTAAAGCAGAACAATCACTTGGGCTTAAGGGCGGCGAAGTAACAAGAATTATAAGCAGAGTAGGTGATGAATTCTTAGAAAGCGTTCTACAAGAATCAAAATCCTATAATTTGGACTTTAGTAAGTATTCTAAGCTCTGGGATTAACTTCTATTGTCAAACTACTAAAACAAAAACTACTTATATTGTATAATATGCAATATAGGTTTGTTTTATGAAAAAAGTTGATCGCAAATTCCTCGAAGAACAAGTCAAAAAAGCTCTAAACGAGAAAGAAAAAGAAGAACAAAACTGGTTTATGAAAGCTTTAGCCGCGTCTGGTGAGGCCCACTCAGTTTCAGTTAAGGCACAGGCTGAGGCTGCCTACAAGATGGGTCCCATGATTTGGGAAATATTAAAGTCTTTACCTTTCGGCTCTCCACAGTCTTATGTTGATTTAATTAAGTGGGCTCAAGATACCGGGACCTACGGTATCGGCTCTCAGAAATATTACAAAAAAATAATAGATCTTCTCGGTCCGCTTCAAGATCCAGACGCCCGGGCACCTTGGGGCCAGCAAATGATAAGATTTGTAAATACTGCCCCAATTACTAAAGAAAATGCGTCCCAGATTAATGTTGTTTTTAAAGAAGATCTTCAAAATGATTTTATAAAACTAAGAAATGATACAGCTAAGGCAATATATCTTGCAATTCAGGGTGGCAAAGATGTTGAAAAAGGCATATATGAAATACTGAGAGCGAAAACTTATGGATATGATCCGAATATTAGCGCCGAGGATGATTTCTTCAGCTCATGGTCACAAATTCGTGATGCTTATGTTGGCCCTGAAGATGGTACTTTAGCTGATATAGCGGACGATTATAACTTTACAAAAACTTGGACAGATGGGCTTTGGGGCGCGCCCTTAAAATTTGGCTTTATCAATTTGTTTAAAGACCCTAGACGATTTATGCAAAATGGAATGTACAAGGAATATAGCGAAGAGTTCGCAAAATTGCGTAATATGTCGCAAATCCAAGAAGCTGTTGAGAAGTTTATCATGATGCACTTTAATGGTCTTGAGGGCGCAAATTTCCCTCAAGCGTATCAAAGATTAATTGATAAAGCAGAACTTCCTAGGATAGCAAAAGCAAAAGCAGCCTTTGAAACGTATAATGAATCTGGTCTTGCAGCATTGATTGGTGTTGCGGATATTTTAGTTTCTGTTCCTACAACAGTAGTGTTTGTTGTAAGTATGTTGGGAGGGGTCACAATACCGGTTGGCTTGGCTGCAGCTACTGGTAAGAGAGCAGCTTTTTCTGCAGTTAGAAAATCAGTACTTAAAAATACAACAAAGTTAAAAAATACAGCACAAAATGTACTAAAGGCTGAAAAATGGGGTATGACCATAAAAAGTATGGCATCTCTTAAGGCGCAATCTGGTCCATTAATCATGTTATTTGGCCAAATGGGTTGGGATGCTATTAAATCATATATAAACGACATCGATGACGAGTTTAAAAAATTCGTAGATCTTTGTGAAGATCAGAGTGTTACTGCCGAGCAAAAGGCAGAATTTTATGATAATAATGTAAAACCCGCTTATGAGTATATTGCGCAGCAGCATGCAAGATTATTTACTGCTGCTCAGTTTGATAAAGAAATCATTGTATCAAAAGTTGCTAAACCATCATACATTAGGAATTTATATATTAACTGTAAGCTATATGAAATTCAAAAGATTAATGAAAATATTACTAAAGTCAACGCAGAAATGATGCAGCTCTCAGCCGCGATTCAAAAAATGTCTAAAGGTCTTGAAGATTTTGATGCAAATAACGCTAAGGTAGAACAAGCAATTAATAGAGCTGATGCGATATTAAATTCAGATACTAGTATGAAAATACCAGATCTAATCAAAACTCCGGTCGCTGTACCGAATATTGATAAACCAACGGCAAGTGACAAGCCTAAAAAAACAAATAATTTTGGTGGGGATGAAAAAACAAGCGATCAAATTTTAAAAAACATGCAAACATCATTTGGGTCAAATGAAAAAACAAGTAATCAAATTCTATCTGATATTGAAAATGCCCTGGGTGGTGCAATAAAAGAACAAGAAGAGACTCAAGTTATCTCTGTAAATCTTGGTTATAAAGATGCTTTGGAATATGCAAAAGGCACAGAAGGGTTTTCTCCCGAAACTACAAAAGCTAACATCGATAAGATAAAAAAATTAGTTCAAAGCAAAGGAAAACAAGTAAAATTTACTCCTGTTGCTGCTTTAACTGATGTCCCTGAGGGAGTCGACTCCAACAAGTTCAAAGAATTTGCAAAAGAAATAAATTCTCATATGCAAACCAAAAAAGTATCATCGATAACCAAGACCGCGCCCGCGGCGGGTGATAAACCGACTACTGATAAGGTTGATGCAACGCAACTTACCAAAGATGATATAATTATAGTTGGTGATAGTAATGCAGCTGCTCTAGCTTATTGGGGCAAACATAAAGGCAGGTCCAAATGGCCAGAAGATTATGTTAAGCACCCTAAATATGCAACGGGCGGAACTAGGATATATGTAGACTCAAAAACAAAAGAACCTCTAGAGCCTGCAATAGGGGCTGCCAAGACCGGATATATATTGCAACGTTTGAAGATGTGGTACAAGGATAAGGGTGAGAACTATAGGCCTAGGATGGCCATTGTACATATGGGCTATAATGATAGAGAGCAGGCGCCGACGGAAGGGTTTGCAAATATACAAAAAACAGTTAACTTTTTGTCATCTAAGGGAGCGTCAGATATTAGAGTAGTCCTTCCAAAAGGTGACCCAAGCCACAAAAAAAACGCAGATGTTGCAGAATGGATGTCAACATTATCAGATAGATTAGAAAATGAGCTTACAGGTGCAAAACTTATACCAAACAATGGCCGATTTGGAAAAAAGAGCGATGGGTATCATTTTGTAAACAATCTTAAAATATACAATGATGCAATATCAGGTGTCACAGTAGCAGGATCGGCAAAATCCAAACCTGCGACGAAAGCTGCAGTTACAAATCTCAGCAGTGGAGCTAAAAAGTATTATCCATTAATTAAAAGAGAGGCTGAAAAATTAGGATACCCCGTTTCAGTTGCAATGGGTGTTGCATACGCTGAATCTAATTTCCGTCCAAATTTAGTTTCTTCTGCAGGAGCAGTTGGGTTGATGCAACTAATGAAAGTAACCGCTAAAGATGTAGGTGTTCCCGTAGAAGATAGAGCAGACCCTGAAACCAATATTCGAGGCGCACTGACTTATATATCTAAAAATGTACCGCGTTATTTCCAAGGTGATATGAAACAATATAAAACAAAAATTCAATGGAGTGATTTGAATGAAGAACAAAAAATAAAATTTGGACTTTATGGGTTTCAGCAAGGTGTTAGAGGAGTTATCACTGGCATATCATATAGAAAGCAAAGAATGCACAAAGGTTTAGTTGCTTTTGATGATCCTGAAGAATTTCTAAGTTATATGAAAAATTGGTATATCAAAAGGTATAAATACGATTATGTAACGAAAATTTTAGACTATGCTAATCGAAATGGGGGAAGTTTTCAAGTTTCTGGCAACTCAGTACGACCCGCAAAACAGGGAAGGGCAAATACTACAGCTTCCAAAACAAAATCAGCATCAATAGAAAGTCAAATTCAACAAATGAGTCAAGCAAACAATCTAGGCAGCTTTGCTGCTGCTTACGCAGAATTGTTAGATATGTCTTTTGGTTCGTCCAGGAGAAACCTTAGCAAAATAATATCTGCAGAAAGACAACTTAACAGTTCTGATATTTCAAAATTTGTTAAAGATAGGACAGAATATCTAAAAACTATACATCGCAAGAAATTTAGCGCATGGAAACAAGAATATGAAAATGACATTAAAAACCCAAAAAATAAGGATGAAGCTGATAAGAAAATTGCTTTTTATCACCGGCCTGTTTTTTACGTAACTGCTTTTACTAGGTCTACTAAAAAATTCTTCTCTAACACACCTCAAATAAGTTTTGCGTTTGAACCAACAGTTAATAGAATCGCAGTGTCCTATGCAGCACGAGAAGTTTTTTATCGTCAAGATATTATGGGAAATCAAGTTTTTGATAGATTCTTGAAAGAACTTGGACTTTTCAAGAGAGCTATCAGTGCAACGGTGGCAAAAATTGACCCTATCATAGAAGCCAATCCAAATAGACAAGATATATTGAATGATGTAAAAAGTTATATCACTAAGCTTGATAATATAGTTAGCACTGTTTCGTCTGGCCTACAAGATACTAGCACATCAGCAAGCAGAAAGGCTTATTTAGTTTCTATTTTAAACCTCGCTATGCTAACTACTTAATATAATAATGGAATTATTTTAATATGCCTAATAAAAAAATTGAAAATTTATTAAACCAAAGAGATATAAAAGATTTAATAAATGAAAATATTATGTTGAGAGAATTTTCAATGTACGGCTGTGACGATCAACCCAGCAAAGTCCATGGATACAATCCTTTTTCCAAAAAATGTATAGATATCACAAACTATCAGGGGCCCGATGCTCCCAAATCTATTCTAAGGCCAATAAAAAAGCCAGATAGAGAAGATCAAATTGCAAGTGTCACAGATAGTATTGGTGACTTCGCTGGATTTATATGGGACATTTATAAATCAGGAGTAGATTATAAAGAGATAGCAGATTGTGTATCAAATAATCCTGTTTTTTCTTTCTTGGGTTTGTTTTATGGAAGAGGAACAATAAAAATACTCCCAATGCTGGCTCAATCTTCTGGCAAGGCAATATATTCTGCTTTCACAAAAACAGGAAAACTCCAAAATCAAATTGACACCTATGTAAGTGCTCGAAAAGGTACCTCGACAGGGTTGACAAATTTTCTTAAAAGACTAGCAACTGGTGCGCTTTCGAGTGGTTACAAGGCAGGTAAATGGGGAACTGTTGCCGGTGTGATGGGTACGTACTTCATTTTAAACGCCGGAAGAAAAGAAAACCAAGGAGAAAATTACATGCCATGGGCCAATAAAGCATTGGACATCATGGAGAAAAATATATCTGGTGGGGATAGTAAGCAAAATTGGAAATGTTTTTTTGCAAGCGCGGTTACAGGCGTCGTCGCCGGAGTATTAATTAAAGGTGGGGCGCGAGGCCTTCTCAAGACCGCTAAAAATGTAAAATCTGGCCGTTGGAATGTTGCTGCAGACTTAATCAAATCTGCTCAAATGAGAAAATGGTTTGCCAATGCAATAAAAGACATAAAATCTGATCAATTGGTTATTTTTAAGGCCTTGCAGGAATCTGGTACGCTTCCTTCTAAAGTAAAGATTGTTGTTGACAATTCTTCTGGTCTTAATAGGTTAAAAGTTAAGGGTCTAGGCGATCAGCCGATTAGAATACCATCTAGTGGCATGCCAGCAAGTTTGCAAAAATATGCTGTCAACGGTGAGTTGGTCTTAGATCCCAAATTATTAAAAGACGAACTGGTAACTGTTTCTGACGACATCAACAAAGCAGTACAGCAGTCATCAGGTGAAAGCTTAAGTTTACTCAGAAGTTCTAATTTTTATAAAAATGTAAAAGGCTTTAAAAAAGCAATGGAAAAATATGGAAACCTTCCAAGAGCACAGATTAGGTCTAAAGCGTTAAAAAATACTAGTGAAATTTTACAAGATTTATCTAAATCTCTAGACTCGTCTTTACAGTCTGTTTCTCAATTACAAAAGAATGTACAAAAAGGAAAAGACCAAGTAAGAAAATTATTTGATGATATAGAGGGATTGGCAAATCAAAAGGGTTATGAAAAAATAGAGAAAGAAATTTTAGATTCTGCCACCAATATAAATGATGTTCAAAGAATAATTGATAGCGCGCTTCCGGGTATCGATAATGTTCCTACATCTTTCGTGGGCGGAGAAAGAGTCAATGTGAAAGAATTTGTTATAAACCACTTTAAAGAGACAAAAAAGTTGGATATAACAAAAAAAGGTATCATTTCTGATATTGAGTTTGCAAGAAAGGCTATCTTAGACGATACCGGTGTTGTAAAATCGCTTTTTCCGGGCGGGAATGGTGCCGATGATTTGTCAGACTGGCTAAGTAGTTCTGCCGGTGCGCCTTATAGAGACGTGTGGTCCAAACTTGACTCGAATGGAGATAGATTAGCAAAAATTGCAGCCACTATAGGCCCAAAAACGGCGACTGCGGTTAGATCACTATTTACTACCGCGGTGGTTCCAGTGGCGGCTTTCACACTTGGCGTTAACCTAGTATCTATGTTTTCAGCCAAAAAAATCGATGATAAAGAACAGCTAGATGAAATTGTTAGACTAATAGATGAGAAGCTAATTGAAACCAGTATTTCAAAGTACATGGATAAAGATGGAAATATTAAAGTTGAGACCCTTCTTTCAGATTTAATAAAAGCGCCTCTTGCAAACAAAGATTCTTTTATGTCTGATACAGTAAATTCACTAAAGCAGTTTAGAGATGCTCTAAAAACAAATAAAGAATATATTAAAGACATTAACAGCTTTACTAATGATGAAGAGACTTATTTAACAAAAGAATCTTTAAGAAGAAAAATAAAAGCAATTGTGAGAGGTACACTTTCCCCCAAAGGACAGAATACCGGACCTAAAAAAAATCAGACGTCGAACACGACTGGTCTTCTGTCTCAAATTCCGGAGGGGGATTTAAAGGCCAAATCACCTTTTAGCGTAAGTTTGGGTGCGCAAAATTTTCAAATTCAGTTTACTGATAAACATATCAGTATTGGAGAGAAAAAATTTCAGTTTTCTAAATTTGGTGTAGATGCTAACATAGAACAAGTAACAAAAAATAACAATAAAATAACAGCTAAACTTGTCGCAGGAATAATCGATGAGATTTTTGTATTTTCAGAATCAGACTTGCAATCACTTTTTCAGAAGGCTGTCTCTTTACAAACGGGTGAAAAAATATCAATTCAGGTTGGTGGCAAAACAGGAAATATTAAAAGAATTTCAGAAAATAGAGAGGTATTACAAATGAGCAAAAAAAATCTTAAACAACTGGTTTCAGAAGTTTTAAATGAAGCATACGGAAAATACCCGTACCATTCTAATGAACATACGGATGAAGAAGCAGACGAAGATTATATGGTAGAGTGGAATGCACTCGTAGATGAAGTGTGTGGAAATAAAAAGAAAAATTTTGATGGTGACCCAAAAACTTTTGAAGACGCGGCAGTTGAAGTTGCAAAACTGTTCGTAAAAGACTCAGAACTTTTTAGAGAAGTATTAGAACTTGCTGGATCTAATAAATCTGTTGGTGTAGAAATAATGCAACAACTTAAAGCCGCTAAAGAAAAAAGTCTTGACAAAGAATTAAAAGTATAGTAAGGTATTTTAATGGAACATATAGTCAAACAAAATTGGGTTACTGGTAGTGATCACGAGATTGACTTTTATGATTTATTAAAACTAACCAGGCAATACCTTCAGAAAGGTTCCAAAATATTTATTGGAACTGACTCTTTTATATCAAAATCTACAGTATGTTTTGCTTCTGCAGTCTGTCTTCATGGTGGTCAACTTGGGGGAAGGTATTTTTTTTATAAACAAAACTTGCCCAAAAATCAATTTTCCCATTTAGTGTCCAGAATAACAGAAGAAACCAGAAGATCTGTTGAGATTGCCTGTCTCTTTATGAACGAATATAATATAGACCCTTCTAGTATTGAACTACACCTGGATGTTAGTCCATTTGGGGCGAATAACGGCACTTCACGCTACTCTGACATGCTAAAAGGGTATGTGCAGGGGTTTGGTGTGGAATATCGCTTAAAACCGGATGCTTGGGCTTCTCAAACAATAGCGGATAAACATTCAAAATGAAATCAAGAGGTAATTTAGAAAATTCAAAAAGCTTTTTTCAGGAAGTTTATTCTGTATCTAATGATGATCTTGTTGATGTGTGGATAGAGAGTTTCCATCCCTTTGGAACTGTGCTTGTTCTCTTTGATGTCGGTAAACATTTTAAAACTCTTCAAGACTGTGGAATATTATGCTCTCAATTAAACGCATATGACAACAAAATTCTTACAATAGTCTTTCCAAGCGTAAAAGATGCTCTAAAAACGATGGACACGATAAAATCATCAGGGATTTCACCAATTATATACTTATATGACAACGGAAAATTAATTTTGGACAACATAGAGCCTTAAAAACTATTTAGTTGTGGTCCGGAGACCGGGAAATGATAAGAGTAAGAATAGTGCCAAATGATATAAAGACTGTTGCGAAAGTTATTTTAATTGACGATGACGATAAAGTGCTTTTCCTGAAAAGATCAGATTACATGGAAAAATTTGCAGGAGATTGGGACCTTCCTGGTGGACATCTAAAGCAAAATGAGAGTTTGTTTGATGGACTGTCTAGAGAAGTCAAGGAGGAGACAGGATTGATTGTCAAAAATCCAAAATTAGTAGAAATACAGGCAAACTTACACTTTTTTTGTGCAAAATACAATGCTGATCCGATTAAAATAAGCCATGAGCACACGGAGTTCAAGTTTTTTGAAAAAAACGAGCTTAATGAAAAAGAAAAGTTTCAAAAAGTAGCCCTTAAGGCCCTGGAGATGAAAAATGATTAAATTTTCTATCAAAAAGCAAGATTTCGATTTTAATACTGGTTTATTAAAGCCGAAAGACACACTTTACCCTAAAATATGGAAAAATAACAAAATCGATCCAATTGTAGCAAGAAAATTAATGAAAATCGCAGACGATGTTATCAGATCACTAGAAATAGAAGAACATGTTGATGATATCATAATTACAGGCTCGATTGCTTCCTATAATTGGCATGAAATGTCAGATATTGACCTTCACATTATGTTGGACTTCGATAAGATTGATAAAAACTTTGATTTGGTTAAAAAAATGCTAGATCAAACAAGAATTAACTGGAACAAGAAACATAATATTTTTATTCACGGAAAAGAGGTCGAATTATACTTTCAACACTATACAGAAACCCATGAAGCTAACGGTATATGGTCTCTAGAGATAGGGAAATGGTTGGCAAACCCAGTAAGACTTGATCCTGAAATAGATATTGTAACCACAGAGAAAAAAGCAGAAGCAATAGCGATGCAGATAGAGCACTTGTTTGATATGTTTCACCAGCAAAAATTTAAAGAAACATATGAGTATGCAGATAAAGTAAAAGTCAAAATTGCAAGAATGAGACAGTTAGGATTATCGGATCAAGGTATTTATTCTCCAGAAAACCTTGCGTTTAAGATGTTGAGAAACGCCGGATACTTAGAAAAACTTTCTGCACTCAAAATTGAAGCGTATGACCGCATGATGTCTCTTAGCCTCAAGTCGAAGTCGATAGATGAAAACAAGGTGTGGAGAAACTATTTAAATCAGGGGGATAAGTGAATGGCTTCTCAAAGACGTGGAAAATATGTATTCAGAGTAACAAAAGTTAAAAAATATCTTCGTACTCTTTATTCAAATTCTGAAGATGTGATGGCAGAAATTAAAGACTATTTTCGAAACCAACAAGATGAAGATTATTTAGCTTTTGATGATCATCCACTTTCTGATATAGAATCGTTAATGGATCCTGATAAGCCCGCACCGTGGGATCATCTTACAAACAATGAAGATGACGAAGATGTAGATATTGACATAAAGGAAGAAGAATGAATTTTTTAGATTGGATGAATATGAACATGATATTGGACATAGCTTTTCTTGTTTTTTCTGTAGCGATAGTTTGGAAATTCAGGAATTTGGAGAAAAAACTTTTGAAAACCCAAAAAGACTTAGAACTTACAATGAAAAACCCGCTAGCAGCTAAAAGATCGTTAAAAGTGAGAAGATAATCTGGTACCCTTACAGTGTAATCACTGAAAGGATACAAAATGATTGCTGATGTTGTAGTGGACTTACAGTATGGAGACTGTGGCAAGGGGAAAATTGCGCATGCACTCTGCAAGGAAAATAAGTATACACATGTAATTAGATATAATGGCGGATGTAATGCAGGTCACACCATTTATCATAATGGGAAAAAATTTGTTACACACCACATACCATGTGGTGTTTTTTTTGGTATTAAATCAATTATTGGCCCGGGCTGTGTTGTTCACGTAGAAACTTTCTTAAAAGAAATTGAAGAACTGGAAGAAGCTGGAATCCCTGCAAAGAAGCTAGTTCACGTTGCTACAAACGCACATCTAATAACCGACTTTCACAGGGCCCAGGATGGCAAAGACGAAGAAATCGGCACAACAAAAAGAGGTAATGGACCAGCATACAGAGATAAATATGATAGAAAAGGCGTCCGCGCAATGCATGACCCCAGGCTACAACCATATATTATTAGCATGTATCACGAACTTTACGAAAACGAGGATTATAATGAAATTGAAATACTTTTTGAAGGGGCCCAAGGATTTGGCCTCGATATTGATTGGGGTGACTATCCTTATGTTACTTCTTCGCATTGTACTGTTGGCTCTGCACTGTTAAATGGCGTTCCTCCAAAGTGTATTAGAAACATTTGGGGAGTTGCTAAAATATATGAAACTTATGTTGGCGCAAAGTCTTTTGAAGGTCCCGATGAAATTTTTGATACAATTAGAGATATTGGCCAAGAATACGGTGCCACAACCGGGCGACCACGCCAAATTAACTGGTTAGACTATGAAATGTTGAAAATGGCAACCAGAATCAATGGATGCACCAAAGTCGTATTTAACAAAATGGATGTGTTGGAAGGATTAGATGCTTGGTGCTTATATGATGGGCCCAATCTATATCAATTTGAAACCAGATCAGACATTGAGCTTTGGCTTTCTGGAAAGTTAGAATTAGAAGTCGATGATAATATAGATGTTATGTTTTCTGGAGATAAAGAATTTATTTAATTACTATTTAATATATGAGCATCAAAAGCGAAAATATATCCAATGATTATATTATAGATCATGCAGAGCAGATGCATGAAGAATATGATGGAAATGTGCCTGATGATGCAAAAACAATTCCTTTTCGTTTCATGGTGCAGGGTCCCTTCAATATAAGATTGCAGCCTTTACAAAATCATTACAAAACTTTTCTCGGAGAACAAAAAACCTAAAACTATTTACATTTAGAGGTTTTTGTATAAGATGATTGATAAATTAAAACCATTATTGGGCAAATTATGTTCCTTTTCCCAGAAAAGACTAGGCTTTTCTCATCCTCCAAAACTTTTTTTAAAAAGCGATTCAGAGAATGCTGAAAAAACATTGGGAAAAACAGCACATTATGATCCGAATAATTCCTCAATCACTCTTTTCACTACTGGAAGACACCCGAAAGATATTCTAAGATCTTTTTCGCACGAACTAGTTCATCATGCACAAAATCTCAGGGGTGACCTAGCGCCGGAAAAAATGACCAGTACTGGTGCTAATTATGCCCAAGAATGTCCACACATGAGAAATATGGAAAAAGAGGCCTATTTAAAGGGTAACATGTGTTTTCGTGACTGGGAAGATCAATATAAACTAACAGAATCGGAGTCAAAATTTTTAAAGGAGAATAAAACAATGACCACAAAGATAACAAAGGACTTTTTAAAAGAACAGATAAAAAGTGCCATAAAAGAATTTGAATTAAGAGGGCAAGGAAAATATAGTGATTACATGTCTAGCCTAGGCTCGGACTCTATCAAGTATCAAGGCACTGGTACACAAACCCCACCAGCGAAAAAGCCGGTTGCCAAAAAAAAGCCAGATCTTAGCAACACTGTGATATCTCATTTACAGGATTTTAAAACTCACGTACACAAAAAATATGGAGTTATGCCAGACTTTTCAGACAGTGGTGGATTTAAATCTGCTTTTGCAGATGCTAAAGCATTGAAAGTGCCTTTCTTTTACTTTGGACCTGGTAAGTATAAAATTTATGCAACCGGTCTAGGAAAGGACCCACTCAGTCTAGATGATCTTAAAGCTAAATATCAAGAATACGGCGATGAAGCTATGGCTCAGATTGAGCCTGAGATTGATAATTTAGCTGCTACATTGAACCCGAAAAAAGAGAAGCCCGTCGTCGGCTCGCCCTTAGAGGAGACTGATGAAATAGAAGAAGGTGGTTGTGGCAAAGGTGGTTTAGGTAGACGAACAGATGATAAAGTTAAAGAAACTAAAGGCATTGAAGAAAAGAAAAAATGCCCGGGTAAAAGCTGCCCGGGCTGCCCGGAGTGTAAGCCAGGGCTAAAAAATGAACAAGAAGAGTTAGAAGAAAAGAAGACCAAGAAAAAGAAAAAGAAAAAAGGTAAATACGACGATGGCGATGGCAAAGATGAAAAGTGCGATTATGTTCCATGTAAAGAGTCTGTGATTCAAACGCCGGAGCAGGAAAATACTCTTTATGAGCAAAGATTTACTCCAAAGAACAATAGACTATTTGAAAAACTTCTCCAAGAATGGACAAAGTAATATAGGGTAAAGACATGGATAATAAATTGCTCTTAGAAGGTGGCGTCGGTGGACACATGAACCACCCTTATGACATAGATGATCTCACTTTTGGAGATCTAAAAGATATGCTAAGGGCTGCAGCAAATGGTGAACTGCAAGGATCCGAAAAGACTGACGGTCAAAATTTATATATAACTTTTGACGTAGAATCCCAAAAAGCAAAAGCAATTAGAAATCAAACCCAAATCAAAGCAGGTGGGCTGACACCCGAACAACTGGATGATTTCTTCTCCAGCCACCCAGCGCAAGCCCTAAGATACAGTTTTGTAGAGGCTTTATCAACTTTTGAGAATTTTGCTATAGAGCTGACGAGAGAGACACAGCTAGAAATCTTTGGACCTGATGGGGCGATTTATTTTAACACCGAAATAATGAACCCTGGGACTCCTGGTTTTGATAAAGATGATCCTAGAGGCATGGGTACCAAGAACGTTATACCGTATGATAAAAAAACTATCCTTGTACACCCTTCTGGGCATAAAGAGTTCGAGAGAGAAACTGCAAAAGATTTAGAAACTAACCTCATTTCAAATTATAGAACACTTAAATCAGCATTAGAAGGTAAACAAGTAGAGGATCCGGGGATTTTTTCAATAGAGACGCATCCTCTTAGAAAATTACATCCAAAAGGGCTAGAAAAAGCAAATAACTTACTTCCTAGAACAATTTCACAAATTGACAATATTGTAAAAGATGCTAGCGCTACTGATGATACTCCTATTGTTAGATACGTTATAGATCAAGTCAAAGCTGATATAAATACTGCAACACCGGGCCTAAGTGAGGAGAGACTCGAAGACTTAGCTACAAAATTTCTAAAGTTATGTAAAAGAACGGATGGCGAACCCGGGTATCTGAGATGTGGCGACAAGAAGAATAAAAAATTTATAAAACCAAACGAAAATATAAGAAACTTGATCGCTGGTCTGTCCGGAGATGAACTACAAGGAATAAAGTCTTTTGCATCATCATTTTCAGAAGGAAGATACCGACGACCTTTAGCCATGGCCCTTGCAGATTTTACTAATGCAATTCTTGATGGGTTTGACTCTTCTTTTATTTCTGATAATGAAAAACAATTAAATTCACTAAAGGGTGAACTTAGCAAAGTTGTGAAGCAAATTGCTAAATCAGACAATGAGGCTGCAAAAGATGGACTTAGAATCGAATTGGAGAAGTTGAAAAATATAGATAATATCAATACTCCTTCTGAGGGTTTTGTCTTTGACTTCAAAGGGGAAGAGTTTAAGTTCACAGGCGCTTTTTCGCCAATGAATCAAATATTGGGCATGCCTAAGTTTAAAAGATATGGAGAAATAGCCCCTATGGAGACAATAGCGGTCTTTCCTGGCTCTTTTAAGCCTCCACATAGGGGACACTTAGAAGTTGTTAAAGCAATCTCTCAAAACGCCGATAAGACACTCGTGATTGTATCTAGGCCAACACAAAATCAGAGAACTCTTCCTTTATCTGGAAAAATTATTGGATCCACAGAAGCCATAAACCTTATGAGAGCAATGCTTGAGGGTACTGGTCTCGAAGATAAAGTTGAAGTGTTGTCAGGGGCAGATGCTTCTCCGATGATGACTACGATAAAATACGTCACCTTTCCAGCGGATGAAGAAAATCCTCTTGTAGCCCCAGAAAATGCTGAGATTATTCTTGGTGTTGGAGAAAAAGGTGATGATGCTAAACGTTATTCTGGTCTCCCGGAAAAGGTTAGAGAAAAAAGGCCCGATTTGGATCTTGAGACTACTCCAACCCCTGCAGTTTCTCATGATAAACAATATCTTTCTTTGCTTCAAAGTGAACAGTATTCAGATATTTTAGAGAAAATGCCAAGTAAAAGCTCAGGTGCTGGTATACAACTTTTTCATGCATCTGATATGAGATTTCTTATGGATTTGGCTGCACAGGATCTTAGAGCAGTAAACCTTCTTGCTGATTTTGTTGGAGGTATAGAAAAGGTGCCAAGTGTTTTAGATGCAGTTGGCATTGTTCCAGCGACACAGTCCAGCCCAGAAGAAGACCAAGTTGAAGAGCCGGAACTTGAAGGCCCACCAGAGGATGAAGTCAATGCAGATGATCTTGCGGAGATTGTCTATGAAGAAACCATGAAAGTTTTCGAAGCATTCAAATCACAAAAAGCGCCGAAAGCTAGACCTTCGAAGGGTAAGTTTCAGCGAAGAATGCGCAAAAGGCTTTCTAAGGCTCATAGAACCTATTTAGATATGGGCAGAAAAGATTTAACAAAACACGGTGGTGGTTTTAGGAAAAATAGAAAAAAAGATATTTCAAATGCTTTTTTGGCTGAGGATGAAATAGAGGAATTAAGTTCTGTTGCTTCCGGAGCAATACAAATGGCCCCAGCAGTAAAGCGAGATTATAATGCTACAAGGAATGATAAAAAAATGAACAAAAAAGAACAAATACTTCGAAAGAAGATAAGAATCAGTCTTCAAGAATTCTTTAACACAAAATCAAAAGAGCATGAAACTACAGTTGCTAAAATACTTGAAGAGCACGAACTTAGGATGCAGTTGAGAGAGATCATTTTAGAACAAACTCTTAATGAAGCAGAAGATCCCACAACTGATGTTCATGATAATACTGGCATTAACACTTTAAAAGATTTAATGAAAAACACAAACGTATTAGCAACCTTAAGAACAGTTTATAAGACTTTAACAACTGATGAAAATCAAAAGAAATCTTTTAGAGCACACATTATAAAGTGGACTCAAGATACATTAGCGCCAGTCAAACTGAATGACACTGACGCTGAAGCTGTGAATGAACAGGTTGGTGTTGATATAGAAGGTGTAAATGATGATATGTTCATTGATGCTAGCGACGGCTCAGAAAAAGATAACCCTGATGTCCCTGAAGAAGAAAATGAAAAGATGCAAGCAATTTCCGGAGAAGATACCACTGGGCGAAATAAGGCCGAAAGAGTTTATCCTTCAATAGAAAAATCAATAATTGACTACTACGCAGAATTGGACAATCCAGAAGATCAAGAAATGTTTTATGACTATTTGATTGCTAACTTAAAATTGTATTTTGATAAATGGGACGGCGAGATGTCAAAGGCGGTCGATGAGCCAACAAATAGCGTCTACAAGCAAGCGGCTATGACCGCGGCAAATGCCCAAGGTCCAGATCCAATCAGCGGTGATGAGCCTGTTGAGCTTTAATAAAATACTTGAATATTCTTTAACCGTATGTTACCCTGGGTAGGATGGTTGGCAAAACAGCGATAAAAGATAATTCTTTAAAAGAAACTAAATTCTTTTCAGATAATAAAAACTATAATTTAAAAAATAAATTATTAAAAGAAAAGAAAATAGATATTAAATTTTTAGAACAATTATCTTTCATAACTTTAGAAGAATTAATTACATTAAAATTATTAGTTAGTACTGAAGGACTTAAAGGAAAATTATATAATTTTCCTTTTTTCAAGTATACTTCTGATATATGTAAAGAAGCTGTTGTGCGATTTGCTCTATCAAAAGCCTCAAATAGAAAAGAAGTTTCTTTAATACTTGGAACAAAAAAAGCTGATATAGTAAAATATATTAGAGAGTATAATTTACTGGAGGATTACAATTATGATAGTAGAACAAAAAAGAGTAAATAAACCATGGGGCTATGAAATTATCTGGTCTCAATGTGAAAAGTTTGTGGGAAAAATTTTAACAATAAACTCAGGCCATAAACTTTCTAGGCAATATCACAAACAAAAAGAAGAAACTATATTCGTTTTAACTGGAACTTTATTGCTGGAAGTTGGTATGGGTGAAAAGTTAGAAAAAATAGAACTTAGAAATGGTCAGTCTTTTCACGTCACACCCGGAACAGTACATCGATTCTGCGCACCATATGGAGATGTAGAATTGGCAGAAGTCAGTACACCAGAATTAGATGATGTTGTTAGACTTGAAGACGATTATAACAGAGGCAACTAATTAGTTTTAACCGCGGAGGAAAATAAATGAAACTTATAATGGAAAATTGGAAAAGGTTCATAAAAGAAGTCAAAGTCCCACAAGGTAAGGACAGAGAATATTATATAGAAGACCCAAACTTATCTCTAACTGTAGAAACCAGCGATGGAAAGCAACATGTAATCAAAGCCTTAGAGATAGAAACAGGATGGTATGGAGACACCTCTCAGGGAGCCTTCAAATATTCGATAAATAACGAAGAATACACTTGGGAACTCACTTCAGGATGGTATCCTGACGGTGCGGCCTGGAGAATACTAGAACATCTGGGAGAGGACGGTTCTGAAAATAATTCTGATGAACCAACTGAAATAGAAGAGACCATAGAAAGATTTATAGAATCTCAAGTAAAAAGAAACCCCAATTACGAATTTGATGATGAATGGTACTAGATTAAAACTAATTAAGATAGGAGGATATTACTATGAGTGATACAAAGAAATGTAAATGCTGTGAATGTTGTACATGCGACTGTGATAAATGCACTGAATAGGGAGATAAACAATGCCAAAATTTTATAGACAAAATAAAAAGAGAATTGACCCTCGTTACTTTTTAAACGAGACAACAAATAGAGATGAAAATATCAATGAGATTGATTTAGATTACGCATCCGACTTGGAATATCAATACAACCAAGCAAAGGAATATGAAAAGAAGACTGAACAAGGATATACGGATAAACAAAAAGAGGACATGGAAACCTCTTTAGAGTTTAAAGTAATGCAACCAGAACGTGATGAAGTTTTATCTCAAGATGACCAGATCAAATTTGCAGATGTTATGAATGCATCCATGAATGGTGATCTTAGCCCTGAGCAAATTAAGGAATTGATTCTTGCCACCGACGACGACAACCTCGACAACCTGAAGAAAGTTGTAAGCAAAATCGCTGGAAGTGGACAACAAGGGACCGGTGCTGGTATCGACTTATCTAAGGTCGACCGAGATCGCGACGGTAAAATATCTGCTGACCAATTAGCAAATATTGCAAACGCTATAAAAAAGAATCAAGCTTAGGGGGTGACCAGGTTTCGACAGGGTAAGGATGGTAGTTCGTGCAAGGCTGTGTGGGTAGGCACAGTAAAAATACCCAAACAATAAACGCAAACGATGACGTTGAAACTTTCGAGGATTTTGCGCTTGCCGCATAACCCTTGAGGAGGTTTTCCAGATACCTTCTTAACCCAACATCTGGAATTGTTACTTTATATTATTATATATTTGCTACTTAATGGCGGTCTAGGGCCAGATCTAGACTAACCTTGTGAACGACGAATTATTTGAGATGCTTTGGACGCGGGTTCGACTCCCGCCACCTCCACCACCAAAATTCACACAATTGACACACAGTTTCCTGTAAGATAGGGTATACTTATCTGAAAAAGGAACAATATGTTAGAAACAATCTTGCCCATGCTCGGTATCTTCTTTGCCGGAGCAGCAGTAATAAACAACGATGCAGTTCAAACTCTTGGAACTTTTATGTCATCAAATAGAAAGGTGGCTTGGTGGAAACTTTGGGCCGCTGCATCAACTATCTTGGTCGGAACCATAACTTGGGGCTGGATCCAGAATAATGGTGATCTATCTTTTGGCCGTCTCACGGATATACCTTATGCTCCAATACAGTGGTATCACGTTCTAGCACCCGCAACATTGTTGGTACTTACAAGAGTTGGGGTTCCAGTGTCCACAACCTTTTTGGTGCTTTCTGTATTCAGTACTGGAGTTGTATTTGAAAAAATGCTTGTCAAGAGTATGTTGGGTTATGCTGTGGCCGCTTGTGTGGCATATGGCTTTTGGCTGGCTTTAGCAAACTTTATGGACGAGAAAAAGAAAGTTCCAAAATACCAAAAGAAATATTGGCAGACAGCACAATGGTTTACAACTGGTTTTCTTTGGTTTACTTGGTTAACTCACGACATTGCAAATATTGCAGTCTTCTTGCCTAGGCAAGTAGGTTGGGAAACATTGGCTTGCGTCTTGGTATTCTTATCTACAGTCTTGGCCTATATGTTCAAATCGGGCGGAGGAAGGATACAAGAAATAGTTTCAAAGAAATCCTCCACATCCTATGTGAGATCTGCCACTATTATCGACTTTGTGTATGCTATCATTCTCATAGTGTTTAAAGAATGGTCAAATGTGCCAATGTCTACCACTTGGGTATTTGTTGGCTTGTTGTGTGGTCGAGAACTGGCTATTGCAACTTGGTATAACAGAAAAATTAAAAGAGTTTTCCCAATAGTTGCAAAAGATTTTTTAAAAGTAATGATGGGCCTTGCTGTGTCTGTAGTGATGGTTTTATTGGTCCAAGCAATTAAATAATACTATTTATTATATGAAGCTTATCAAGCCAATCGTTGGCGAAACTCCCCTTATAAAAATCTCAAGTAAAATTTATGCAAAATTGGAGACCTACAATCCTGCCGGATCTGTAAAGGACAGAATGATAACATATGTTGTCGACAGAGCACGAATGTTTGGAAAGATAAATGACAACTCAGTACTTTGCGATGCAACAAGTGGTAATACAGGTATAGCCCTCTCCATGACAGCAGCATCTATGGGTTTGCCTTGTTTGATATTTATGCCAGGAAATATGTCGGAAGAACGTAAACAAATGATGAAAATGTATGGAGCTAAAATAATTGAAGCTCCGGACGATGATTTTGTAGGAGCAATCGCCATGCGTGATCAATACTTGAAAGCAAATGAAAATGCTTGGTCTCCAATGCAATTTAGCAATCAAGAGAATGTACATTGCCACCAACACCAGACAGCGCCAGAAATACACAAGCAGGTTATACAAAGAAAATATCTTTGGTCAGCTTTCATCCATGGCGCCGGCACGGGAGGTACTATGGAAGGTATACGAAGATACAAAGAAATACAAAACTTAAAAACAAAACTTTGTCTTGTTCAGCCAGTTGAATCACCTCATGGAATACAAGGTATAGCAGATGGTAAAGATTTTTTATTTAACTCTGAAGATGCAGATAAAATTATTCCAATTAAAACAGAAGACGCAATAAATAGGGCAAAGCAGTTTGCTCGTGAAACAGGTATACTAGTAGGCATTTCATCGGGCGCTAATATATTAGCATCGGAGAGATATGTCCAAAATAGACTAATGTCTGGAATAGTGGTAACAATGCTCTGCGATAGAGGTGAACGTTATATGTCTATTTATGGTAAATAACACTATTTAATACATGGACAAGAAAACATTAATACAAATTATCAAAGAAGAAGTTGAAAAGCTGCTCTCTGAGAAGAAAAAAGAAAAGAAACATGCCATGTATAATCCTAAAACAGGTAAGAAGGAAATGGCAGATGGTGAAAAGCATAAGAAATTAGCAAAGAAAGGCTATGTTCACTTTGATCCAAAAAAGGTCATAGCGGCCACTGATAAGGAAGGCGGCGCCGCCGGCCTTGACGCAATAGTAAAACACACCAATGCTGATAAAGAAGAATTAAAAAAAAATATCACAAAAGTAAAAGGTATAGTAAAACATACTAAAGGTGATTATATCACAACAAGTACTGGCCGAAAAGTTGCTGAAGAAATAATAAAACAAGAAATTGAAGCCGTTCTTGATGAGAAACGAAAAAAACGTAAAAAGAAAAAAAAGAAAAAGAAATCTTCCGGGAAAAAAGATGCCTGCTACTACAAAGTAAAAAGCAGATATAAAATATGGCCCTCAGCTTATGCGTCCGGTGCATTAGTGCGTTGTCGCAAGGTCGGAGCAAAAAACTGGGGCAACAAGAGCAAAAAGAAATGAAAAAACAAGAACTTATTGACATTATAAAAGAAGAGATTGAGATTATCTTATTGGAAAGGTGTCAAAAAGGTTACAAAACTCATCCAAAAAGAAAAACCAAAAAAATGTATGGAAAGACATACAGAAATTGTATAAAAGCTGAAGAAGCAAATGAGGAACCAGATACAGACGAGGTTTTAGGCGAAAAGAAAAGTAAACGAGATGGAAAAGGATCCCGTAGCAAAGGTTATTCTCTTAGAGATTGGTTTAAAGGTGGTGGATGGGTCCAGACAGGTGGAAAGTACGACGGAAAACCTTGTGCAAAACAACCTGGACAAAAATCAAAACCATATTGCAGAGACCCTGATGATAGAGCTAAATTAAGCAAATCAGAGAGAGAAAAAAGAGTTAAAAAGAAAAGAAGAGAGGATGGAGATTCAAATAGACGTGGTCCCGCTAAGAACGTAAGTCAAAAACGTAAAAAAAGGAAGAGTAAAAAATAATGAAAAAAATAAATATTAATATAACAGAAGGAGGTTGCGATCCTTGCAATGCTGCAGCGCCACTCCCAGAAGATCCAAAGAACTATAAAAATGTACATAATGGCGAGGAGGCCAGAATGCACAGAACAACGCTTGCTCATCTTATGGCTGATGTAAAAGTTCTATTAGATTTGATAGATGATGAAGATGATCTACCAGAGTGGCTAGAAACTAAGATTACTAAGGCAGGAGATTATATGTCATCCGCGGCACGATACATTGCCGGCAACGAAGCTAGAGACCACGGACAACTTGAAGAAAAGAAAAATTGCGGATGCGACCAAGACCCTTGCATAACTTACGGAAAACAACAAATAAGTGAAGAGGTTATAGAAGAAGATGTTTGCAGCATCAATGATTATTTTAATCTTTATGAAGCACTTCAGGACGCTGTAGATGAAAATGGAAATACGCCTTGTCCACAATGTTTGTATGAAACACTAGTGGAGAATGACTCAGCACCAGTCGAAATGTTGGAAGAGGCTAAATATAAGGGAAAGAAAGTTAAGCTCGGAAAACCTCGCCGCGGCGGCTCTAAAAAGTTTTATGTTTACGTAAAGGGTTGCGCAAAAGATAAATCCCGTGTAACAAAAGTAAGCTTTGGAGATCCAAATATGAAAATAAAAAAGTCTAACCCGAAACGAAGAAAGTCTTTCAGAGCGAGACACAAATGCGCAACAGCAAAAGACAGGTGCACTGCAAGATATTGGTCATGCAGAAAGTGGTAAAATACTTGACATAAATAAAATAATATGATATAAATAATTTATGATTAGAATTATTGGTAAAATACCGCCAACTATAACTGTAGCTTGCTCTGGCGGCATAGATTCTATGGCATTTGTGCATTTTCTTTTACAAGGGAGAAGAAAACTTAATTTAGCATATTTTAATCATGACACTCAGCATTCTCACAAAGCACAAAAGTTTGTAGAAAATTTTGCTTCCGATAACAACTTAAGTCTATTTATTGGTAGAGTGAAAGGTCGTAAGGGTAAGCGATCATTGGAAGAATTTTGGAGAGACGAAAGATATGATTTCTTGCAGCGCACTGGCAGCGACTATACTATTACTTGTCATCATCTCGACGATTGCGTAGAAACTTGGCTAATGTCTAGTTTTCATGGCCAAAGCAAGTTAATACCATTTCAAAGAAATAAAAATATTTTTAGACCATTTCTTATGACATCAAAAAAAACAATAAAAGATTACGCAGACAGAAAAGGAGTGACCTGGATAGAAGATCCAACAAATCAGAAAACAAATTTCATGAGAAATCACGTTCGCAACAACGTTATGCCACAGGTTCTAAAAGTAAATCCAGGAATTAGAAGTACTATAAGAAAAAAATTAATTGAAACATACCTTTAACGTATGGTATAAAATAAATGTAAGGGCCTATAGCTCAATTGGTTAGAGCTACGGTCTCATAAACCGTCGGTTCCTGGTTCAAGTCCAGGTGGGCCCACTTAATCTTAAAAGGAGAAAAAATGATTACTGAAAAATTAAAAGAAATTTTAGAAGAACTAGCAACAGCAGAAGAGGACGCAGAAAAGTGTGAACAAGGTAACGCTTCTGCGGGCCGCCGGGTTCGCAAGGCTTCGATGAACGCAATTAAGGAACTAAAAGAACTTAGAGCAGCGGTTCTTGAGCACATTAAGGGGTAGCATGAGAGATTATTTTTGGGGCTCTAAAGAAGAGCAAGAAGAAGGTTCGCCATCAACGATCCATGAGGCAGCTAGTGAATCAAAGGCGCATGCTTCTACGGATAATAATGTTGTAGAATTTAGTCATAACAGGATCTATTTTTATTCCGGGGTTACTCGGCCGAAAGTGTTGCAACTTAACAAAGGTATTTTCAACCTAAATGTAAATATGTTGTCAAAAACAGGCCCCCTAGAATATAATCCTCCGCCAATTAAGTTGCACATTAACAGTTATGGAGGATCAGTCTTCGCAGGCTTATCGGCAGTAGATTATATTAAAAATTCTAAAATACCAGTACATAGTATTATTGATGGCTGTGCAGCTTCAGCCGCAACTTTAATGTCTTGCGTTGCAGAGAGAAGGTTCATGCATAAAAACGCCTGTATGTTAGTGCATCAATTATCTGGCATGATGTGGGGAAAATTTCAAGAAATGCAAGATGATATGGAAAATTCTGAGATGCTAATGGAAAAGATAAAGAATATTTATAGAGAACACACTAAGATTCCCAAAAAAGAGATGGACAATATCTTAAAACATGATCTTTGGTGGGAGGCTGAAAAGTGTTTAGAATATGGACTAGTAGATGAGTTAATTTAACAATGCCTAAAAATACTAAAACAGAAGTGGAAACTAGAGATATTACTCTAGAGGAGTCTCATGAGATTCTTGTAAAACATATACAGGGGAAAGAGCAACTACTCCAGTTTAAGAACCACAGAAAATATACAAAATTAAATAATACATTCAGATTTACGGTAAGTATTATATCTTTAGACTTTCTTATAACGTTGATGGAAGATGAAAATATAGCGAATGTATACTTCAATCCAGCCATTCCGCCCCCCGGAACAGGTATGGATGGTGTCTCTTTGAGATACAAAATTTATGTAGAATATTATAAGAAGGAGGTTTAAAATGCAATCAATTAGAACAATACAAAACAGATTACACAAATTAAAGGTAGAAATTATGGAAATAGAAGAATCAATTGAGAGAGCAGAGAAAAATAACAAGCCTCATTTTGCTAATAGGTTAAGATTGATGATTCAAAGAAAATTGGAGAAGATTAGTTCTTTATCGGAGGAAGGTTAATAATATTTTTACCTTGATACATTTTTTTAACCTTCCATAAAAATATAGCAGAAGCATCCCAATTGGTCATAATAGAAACATGATGAAAGTTATGAGCAGCCCATAGTACCCCAACAACTTTGTTATTCATATCCATAACTGCAGACCCAGATGAGCCCCCTGTAGCAGGGATCGATACTAGTGCGTTAGAAGCATCCATCTGCCCACTGTACAGGCCTGTCAACAAAGGAACAACAGGAGGGTAATATATGCCCTCAGGCGCACCCATATAGTATAGCTCTTGACCCACCCTTGGTCGAAACATTGAAAAATCGACTCCTTTAGATTTTAAAGTCGGCACCCATAAAGCACACATGTCAACTTCGCCTTTTGAATTATCTTGAGTAGATAATATTATGTGAGCTTGGTGTTTGACGCTTTTATGATCTTGTACGGTAACTCTTTCCCTATAAGATGATATTTTCAATTCATCAACCGCAGAAGAGCAAACGTGTCCGGCTGTGATCACTACAGTTTGGTTTTCTATAACATTCATAATTATGCCACTGCCCAATGATTGGTATTCGCCTCGGGGACATCTATTTTTAAATGGTTTGGTGCATTCTAATATTTCTATATCATGATAAACTTTAACAAAACTCTCTAAAGGAGGGTCAACTTTTTTCTGTAAATTTATAGTTGTGCAACTAAAAAATAAAAAAGATAATAAAAATAGGAGTTTCTTGTGCATATATAATAAATATAATATGAAAAGCTTTATTTTTAAAAAGGAGATAAAAAATGAACTTTATTTTAAGTAGTTTAACGATACTGTCCCTTTCTATTTGTGGCCCTGGTAAGCATACAATTGAGGAAACAATGGAAGTTGTTAAGCCCACAAGTCCAGAAAAAAATGAGTTAATAAAATTCAAAAAGGTTCCCACCAAATGGGTAAAAATCACTAAAAAATCTAATTAATAGTGCTAATATAATATAAAAAGGACACATTTTGGCTAAAAAAACATACGTTCTAGATACAAGTGTTTATCTTACTGATTCTAATTGCATAAATTCATTTGGAAATAATGACATTGTAATTCCACTAAAAGTTTTAGAAGAAATAGATAAACACAAAAAAAGACAGGATTCTGTAGGCTCACAAGCAAGATCTATTATAAGAAACTTAGATGCACTTAGAGATAAAGGGAGTTTATCAAAAGGCGTCCGTATAGATAAGGGAATGGGAATTGTCAAGGTGGCAAGTTACAATCCTTTGTGTTTACCAGATGATTTGGATTTGGAAGATTCAGATAATCAAATAATTGCAACAGCATTGTCGGAACAAGAGATAGCTCCAAAATCCAGAAAAGTTGTAGTGGTATCTAGAGATATTAACATGAGGGTTAAGTGTGACGCACTCGGACTATTAACTGATGATTATAATGCAGAACAAGTAGTAGAATCATCAGAGGGTCTCTATACCGGCCGCTCAGAAATGCTGGTTGATGAACAAGTAATTGATAAATTTTATGCAGGTGATGATATATGGATAGACAGTGAGGAACACAAACTTCACCCCAATCAGTTTGTGATGTTAATATCTAATTCAAATGATAAGAAAACAGCACTAGCGAGATTTATAAATTATAATACTCCTTTAAAGAAGATTATAAAAAGTTCAGCAAAGGTTTGGAGTACTAACCCTAGAAATAAAGAGCAGCAGTTTGCTTTTGAGCTACTAATGGACCCTAGTGTGCCGGTAGTATCACTAGTTGGCAAAGCAGGTTCAGGAAAGACGTTATTGGCACTCGCAGCCGGACTTGAGCAAACGTTTAATGCTAAAAGTTTGTATAGGAAAATAGTAGTTACAAAACCGGTCGAACCGGTGGGCAAGGACATAGGCTTTTTACCTGGTACTATGGAAGAGAAAATGATGCCTTGGTTAGCGCCAATCCAAGATAATCTTCAATTCTTGATGGGAGACGATAAGGCAACGTTGGAAATGTATATGGATAAAGGTCAGATAGAAGTAGAGGCAATGACATTTATTAGAGGCAGGTCAATCTCGAATGCATTTATAGTTATTGATGAAGTTCAAAATATGACCCAGCACGAAATCAAAACAGTTCTGACCCGGGTCGGTGAAGGTACAAAAATTGTTCTTACTGGCGATATAGAACAGATAGATAATGTGTATATTGATGCAACTAACAATGGTCTATCTTATGTCGTAGAGAGGCTAAAAAAAGAAAGCGTCACAGGTCACGTAACTTTATTGAAAGGAGAGCGATCAAAAGTCGCAACAATCGCAGCAACAAAATTATGAGAAATCCGGATTTATTAAAAGAAATTGTCCCAACCGAAACAGAGCTTAAAAGTATAATAGTTAATTATGTAGGTAATTCGCTGAACCCTGAAGATGAAAATATAACAGTTGAGCAAATTATAGAAATATTTGCAAAAGAGTTTCCAGAATTTTTATTAGCAGTAGCAGAAGAAAACTGGGTAAACGGATATACCCAGGCACTTAAAGATACAGAGGGCGTAAAAAATGACTTTAAAAAATTATATTCTGGAGAAGAAGAAAACCCAATTTAGCATGGGGTCTGTACATGTGGATGTAAGGAATGCTCATCACGATGAGGTCGATTTAGCATCCGGAATAAAGACGTCTTTATCTAAGATACCTAAACATTTATTAATCGGTGTCAAAAGTATAAAAGTTGGTGATTTTGAATATCTAAATAATAGAGATATTCAGGGTATGTACAAAGACGGAGAAATATTTTTAGCTAATAACCACAAGTCGACCGAGGACCTTGTAGACGATATTGTGCATGAAGTTGCTCACTCTGTTGAAGACAAATATTGGGATATAATATATTCTGATGGCTTGCTTGAACAGGAATTTTTAAATAAAAGAAAGCAACTGTGGCTTAAAATAAAGAAAACAAATTTTAGCTTGCCTTTAGAAAAGATGTTGAATATTGAGTATGATAGAGAACTTGATAAAATGTTTTACATTAATATAGGGTATGACTTACTGAGAACAATAACTTTTAATATATTTTATTCACCATATGCATCTACGTCCCTGAGAGAATATTTTGCAAATTCTTTCGAAGCTTTTTATATGAAAGAGCAGATACCCAGGTTAAAAAAAATAAGCCCAGTGGCATATGCCAAAAATGTCGATTTGTTAAATTTAGGAGAATAAGTATGGAAATAGAAAATATTGTATATGTTCAAAGCGTAGATATTGATAAAAATATTATCACCATAAAAGCAAGGATGGAGATTAAAAAATACGCCAAAGATAAAAAAATAGTTCTAACAACAAGACACATAGTCGAAGCACTTGAGAAAGATTTCACTATAATAGAAAAACTAAAAGAATCTAAGATATCAAACTGGAACAAGGCAAACTGTGATTACACTAGAGATGGCGTATGGCAATTCAAGGTAAAGAAAAAGACAAAAACAAAGAAAAAGGTTGAAAGTACTAGACCTAAAGCATCAATCCGTGGTAGAATGAGTAAGATAGCAAAAGATAAAATAGGAAACTCATGAACCAAGAAATAAAGAGAATAAGTTTTTCAGAATTAAAAAACTGGAAAGAATGCCCCTATAGACACAAGCTAATATACGTTGACAAATTACCTCATTTTGAAGGAAATGAATACACCGCTTTTGGAACAGCAATTCATACTATGTGTGAACAAGTTATTCCAAGTAATTCAACCACCGCGACCCAAGTATTTGAAGAAGCCTTTTCTAGAGAAATACAAATATTATCTGAAAATGGAAAACAACTTAATCAAGACTTGATAAGAGACATGGAAAGCCAAGCAACACAGATATGTGAGCAGGTTTTGCCGGCTGTTAAGCAACATTTTGGGATATTTGAGGTAGTTTCAGTAGAGGAGCAGATTTTAGAGCCAATTAGAGAATTCGATTCATATGGAACTAGCTTTAAAGGTTTTATAGATATGGTAATAAAGACACCAGACGAAAAATACCATATCATTGACTGGAAGACTTGCTCGTGGGGTTGGTCGAGAGATAAAAAATCTGATCCTTTAACAAATTACCAGTTAACCTATTATAAAAATTATTTCTCAAAAAAGCACAATATTGACCCAAAAAAGATAGAAACTTATTTTGTACTACTTAAGAGAACAGCAAAGAAGGACAATGTAGAGGTTTTTAGAGTAACGTCTGGACAAAAAAAGACAGAGAACTCCTTAAAAGTTTTACAAAATGCTGTTATAAACATAGAGAAAGGTATCCATATAAAAAATCGCCTTAATTGCAAATATTGCAAATTTTACAAAACAGAGTATTGCCCATGACAGAAAAGAAAAAGATATTAGTAATTGCAGATTCACCTCTAGTGCCATCTGGCGTAGGAACACAGACCAAGTATATGATTGAAGCCATGTTGAGAACAGGAGAATTTAAATTTTTCTGTTTAGCCGGAGCTATTCGACATCAAGACTACAGACTTCAGAAAGTTGGCGACTGGGGAGAGGATTGGTTAATACAGCCAGTTGATGGATATGGCAATGAACAAATCGTAAGACAAATAATCCAAGATTATAAGCCAGACATTCTTTGGTTTATGACTGATCCACGTTTTTATGTTTGGTTGTGGGACATGTCATCAGAGATAAGAAAGCAAGTACCATTGGTTTATTATCATGTTTGGGACAATTATCCACCTCCTTTTTACAATAAAAAATACTATGATTCAAATGATATGGTTTGTACAATCAGTAAAGTAACTGACGATATAGTCAAGATAGTATCTCCACAGGTCAATAGAGTCAGAATTCCACATACAGTTGACACTAATATTTTTAGCAAAAAAGATGAGGCCTCTAATAATTTATTTAGAGAAAAGATCACAGACAACCATGAAGACAAAGTGATATTTTTTTGGAATAATAGAAATGCAAGAAGAAAGCAGTCTGGATCATTAATTTTTTGGTTCAAAACATTTCTTGACAAGATTGGTCACGATAAGGCAGTGCTAATTATGCATACAGAGCCAAAAGACCCCAACGGCCAAGACTTGATTGCTATCATGGATAATCTAGGTCTTGTTGATGGTCAAGTTCTAATTTCAACTCAAAAAATGCCACCTGAAGATCTGGCTTCTGTTTATAGTGCGGCAGATTGTACAATAAACATATCAGATGCAGAAGGTTTCGGTTTGGCTACATTAGAATCACTAGCTGCTGAGACTCCAATCATTGTAAATATGACCGGAGGACTACAAGAGCAGGTAACGAACGGCGATCAATGGTTTGGTATAGGTATTGAACCCACTTCAAAAGCAATTATTGGTTCACAAGATGTTCCATATATCTATGAAGATAGAACCAGCGAAGAAAGGGTAGTTGACGCCTTAATGAAGGTTTATAACATGACAAAGGAAGAAAGGGCACAGATGGGTAAAGCAGGCCGCCAACATGTATTAGATAATTATGGTTTCTCTCAGTATTCGGGAATGTGGTACCAAGCATTGAACAAGGTCATTGAAGATTGTGGTTCTTGGGAAAATAGAAAAAACTATAAACACTGGAGTGTTGAGGAATTATAATGAAAATATTATTAGAGTCACCAATTTTTACTCAATCTGGGTACGGAGAACATTCTAGATTGGTTTATCGGGCCCTTAAATTGCAAGACGGAGTTGATATATATGTGAACCCATTAAATTGGGGGACAACCTCTTGGGCATCTTCGTTGTCTTCAAGCGAAAAAGAAGAGATCGTCGAGAATATTAAAAAGTTAGGACAGTATACACAATCCTGCAAAGAGCAAAACACGAATCTATCATTTGATGTTCAAATCCATGTAGGTATTCCCTCTGAGTTTGAAAAAAAAGCACCATATTCAATTTGTGTAACCGCCGGTATAGAAACAGACAGGGTCAGCGCGGAATGGCTCTTTAGAACCCACAAGGGCATAGATAAGTTGATTGTACCATCGCAGCACGCAAAGAACGGATTCGAGAAAACATCATATGAAGTCCAGAATAATGTAACTCAACAGAAGACAATACTTGAATGTGCAAGTAAGGTAGAAGTGGTCCCCTATCCAGTAAAGGAGATTGAGACAGTACCATTAGACTTCAAAACCACGACAGATTTTAATTTCCTTGCAGTTGCTCTACTGGGCCCAAGAAAAAACATAGAAAATACCATAAAATGGTTTTGTGAAGAATTCAAAGATGAAAATGTCGGATTAATAATCAAGACTGGATTTTCAAAAGGTGGTCCGATAGACAAAGAAAAAACAGTAGAACACTTAATGAAGACAGTGCCAAATTCATCTGAAAGAAAATGTAAGGTTTATCTACTTCATGGAGATTTAGAGGAAGCAGAGATACATTCTTTATATAATAGAGAAGACGTCGGAGCTTTTATAACAGCAACACACGGAGAAGGCTATGGTTTGCCGGTTTTCGAGGCAGCATACCATGGTTTACCTATAGTAGCCACTGATTGGTCTGCACATGTCGAATTCCTCTCAGCAGAATATAAAGAAGGTGGCAAGATCAAAAACAAAAAATTATTTGCAAAAGTAGATTATGACTTAAAACCAATTCCGAGAGAGGTCGTGTGGAAAGATATTTTAATTGAAGGATCCCAGTGGTCTTACCCAAAAGAGAAGTTATTTAAAAAGCAATTAAGAAACGTTTATAGAGATAACGGTATGTATAAAAAGTGGGCTAAAGTCTTGCAGGAAAGCATTAAAGAAAACTATAAGCAAGACAAGGTTTTAGATCATATGAATAAAACAATTTTTGAACATATCGGAAATATCTCCAGTTCAGAGGACATCGATGTCGTCGTTCTATAGGTGCAGTTTTTTTCAAGAACCACAAATCAAAGATTATGAATCTTTTAATGTGTCACAAGAGCAAATAGTCTTTCAAAGAATGTCTGATTCTGAATCAAGCAAAGCTATTTTTGAAAAACATGAAACAAACTATGCTTGTAGTTTTTTAAAATCTGAAAACTTTGACGAAAACTTACCAGCAGTATTAATACCTATAAGAGATAACCACGAATTACTTTCATATACTTTGGCTAATCTTGAGTCGTGTAACATACACAAACACTCAAACATATTAGTTGTAGATGACCGGTCAAAAGAAAACATTAAAGACATTTGTCTAAAACACCAAGTCAGTTATCTTAGGGTAGACACAGAATCTGGTTTTAACTTTTCAATGTTAAATAATATACCAGCTAAAATATGCAGTGATCTAGGCCTGACAACAATTATTATGTGGAATTCAGATTTGTGGTGCGAGAGCGAAGAATTTTTTTTGGAGCTTCTATACAGGCACCATAGCCATGGCTCTAAAGTGTCAGGTTCTAAGTTACTTTACCCTCCTTTATCAAAAAGCATGAATAAAGAGCAAGATTCTGAAAACATAAAAAACCACTTCCCTTCTCTTTTAGGCGGCCACTGGAGAGGTACAGTGCAATTTGGAGGAGATTATTGGATTCATAACCCAGGAAATTCTTTTGTTAAATATTCTCCGATTCATCACAAAAGGTTTACAAATAAGGATAATCCTTTAGTTAATTGCGATAGGGGAAGTATATGTCTGACCGGGGCTTTGCATGTTTGGGATTTAGAATATTTTATATCTTTAGGTGGTTTTAATCCGAGCCTCCCTAAAATATTTCAAGATAACGATATTTGTCTTAGAGTCATAGAGCAAGGTGGTTCAGTGTGGTATTTTGGTAGAGATTTGCATTTTTACCATGATGAATCACTAACTAAATTTACTTTAAAAGACCACAGTAAAAATGACAAACAAAACTTTAGCGATAACTTGCTTTTTGGTAAAATATGGAATGAAAAGATAGAGAGAGTGATATTATGAAAGAACCAATATTAATCGAGGGTCTGAGAATTTTTGAAGATAATAGAGGCTGTTTTTTTGAATCTTATAAGCAATCTGTATTTCAAGAGACTTATGGGATTAGTAAAGAATTTGTACAAGATAATCATTCATATTCTGTAAAAAATACAATAAGAGGTTTACATTATCAGTGGGACGGCCCAATGGGCAAATTAGTCAGAGCAGCATCTGGCACGGTAAAGGATGTAATAGTCGATATAAGAAAAGAATCTAATAATTATGGCAAGAGTTATTCATATATATTGAGCGCTGATAATAATAATCAATTATATGTGCCCCCTGGGTTTGCACACGGCTTTGTGTGTCTTTCTGAAGAGGCTGTTGTTTTGTATAAGTGCACAGAGGAATATAACAACTTGGGCGAATCCGGTATAAACCCTTTCGATAAAGATTTAAGAATAGATTGGGGTATCAAAAGAGAGAAAGCCGTAATATCAGAGAAAGATGCATCCGCTCAAACGTTTCTAGAATATTCACAGTTACCAAGGTTTTGAGGTTAGTCTATGAAGAAGCTTGAATTAATAAACGTATTTCAGTATTCTACTGAGAAATATCCCTTTAGGGAATGTGTACAAGACATAATAAAACAAGATGACTTAGAAAATTTGCACAAAAATTTTGATTTTTATCTTTTGGAAAGAGAAAAAGATCAAACAACAAGTTTTCATAAAAGTTTTTATTCAAATTACAAAGGTAGTAAATTTGAAAGCATGTATGAGGCGTTTATTAAAGAATATGTAACAGACTTATTAGAGACCAGTGTAATTAACCAGGCAAAACCAACTTTTAGAGTTCACATGCATGACAATTTGGGTGTGGGAGAGTTTCACAAAGACAGCGATTATGATCATCCGATTGAAGAAATTAATTTTCTTATTCCTGTTACAGAAGCAAAACAAAACTCAACAATATGGATAGAATCTGCCCCGGATAAAAATGATTTTTCGCCTATTGATTTGAATTATGGAGACTGTATGATCTTCCGCGGCGGCCTCTTAAAGCATGGAAATAAAATAAACAATACTGGTCAAACACGAGTATCGTTTGATTTTAGAGTTATACCCATGGACCACTTTAAGCCCTCGACAGCTGGGTCCATAAATACTGGCTTGAAATTTGAGATAGGCGAATATTATAATTTTTTAAAATAATTTGGAGTTTTAGATATGAGTAGTGTAAAAAAGATTATTGTTACTGGCGGCCGAGGATTCATCGGTAGCCATTTTGTTGAGAAAGCATTAGAAAGAGGAATGATTGTTTATGACATAGATAAAATGACATATGCCTCCAATCCAGAATTACCTTGGGATAATCACAGAAACTATACACTTATTAAAAAAGATATAAGTGAAATTAATTATTTACCACCGTGTGATGTTATAGTTAATTTTGCAGCAGAAAGTCACGTTGATAATTCAATTAGAATATCTGATGTGTTTGTGAAGAGTAATATTATAGGAGTGCATAATCTTTTAGAATTGATCAGAAACAAGCCTTCTTATGAACGTCCTCTATTTTTTCAAATAAGCACTGATGAAGTTTACGGTGATTTGCTAAAGGGCCACTTTGTCGAAGAAGATAAGTTGACACCTTCTAATCCATACTCCGCAACTAAGGCCGCTGCAGAAATGCTTCTGTTATCATATCATCGCACTTACGGTATAGACTATATTATAACCAGAAGCGGAAATAACTATGGTGAGAGGCAGTTTGAAGAGAAACTAATACCAAAGTGTATATCTTCTATAAAAGAAGGAAAGAAGATACCAGTTCACGGTGATGGATCTTATGTCAGAGATTGGACATATGTAGAAGATAATGTTGATGGCTTGTTTGATATTATTGATGCCGGAATTAAAAATGAGACTTTTAATATTGCTGCGGAAAATTATCTCACAAATCTTGAAGTTGTTAATACAATAATTGACTGGCTTGGTCAAGGAGAGTATTCCTTCGTAGAGAATAGAAAGGGTCAAGATCTTAGATATGCAGCTAGTGCTGAGAAAGTAAAGAACATTGGCTGGAAACCAAAGCACATCAAGGGATTATATAAATGGAAAGAGTTTTAATAACTGGGGCCACTGGCCTATTGGGTAAAAACATATTATCAATTATCGATAAAAGCAAGTATGAGGTCCTATCTCCATCATCCCTTCAGATGAATATCAAAGATATACAAAGTATAAAACAATACTTCAACGAGCGCAAAATAAACATATGTATTCACAGTGCTGCCCTAACTAATGTTGGTGATATAGAAAAAGACATTAAAATTACCCAAGAAGCAATTTATACTAACACTGTCGGAACAGCAAATATATTGATGTGTTGTATGGAGAGTGGCACAAAAATGGTTTATATTTCAACTGATCACGTCTTTGACGGTAAAAAGGGGAATTACACAGAGAAAGATAAGATTAATCCTCTGAGCAAATACGCAAAAACAAAAGCAGCAGGAGAACTTTTAGTGCGTACATATCATAATAGCTTAGTAATTCGCACGTCATTTTTTGGAGAGAAATTTCCATATGAAAAAGCATTTACAGACCAGTGGAGTAGTAAAGACTATATTGATGTAATGGCTCCTAAAATTTTACAAACCTGCCTTTCAACATCGGTTGGGATTGAGCATGTTTATTCAAAAAGGCGAACACTACATGAAATAGCGACCTACAGAGGAGATAAAGTAGAAAAGATTAAAATGGCTGATCTGGGAAGCGCCATTCCAAGACCGATAGATACAAGTTTGAATTAAGGAAATTAATATGAAAAATATATCACTTTTTAAGGTGCATACACCACCGAACATAGGGGAAACATTACAGGAAGTTTTTGACTCCGGAATGATAACAGAAGGTACGTATTCCGATAAGTTTGAAAAAATGTTTGGAGAATATGTCAGTAATGATAATTGTTCTCTTTTGAACAGTTGTACTTCAGCATTAACGCTAGCATATCATATGGCTGGTGTAGGGCCTGGTGATGAAGTTATTTCAACACCAATGACATGCATGGCAACAAACGAGCCAATAGATACATTGGGAGCAAAGATTGTCTGGGCAGACATCGACCCTAGTACGGGAAACATTGATCCTGAAAGTATAAAGAAAAGTATAACCAGCAAAACTAAGGCAATTGTCGGTGTACACTGGGCTGGCCAGCCGTTTGAAATAGAGGAGATAAATTCAATAGCTTCAGAACATGGTATAAAGGTGATAGAAGACGCAGCACATGCAACAGGAGCCACTTTTAAAGGTGCCCCAATTGGATCACACAGTGATTATGTTTGCTTCTCGTTCCAGGCAATCAAACACTTAACCACAGTCGATGGAGGCGCACTTTGTTCCAAAAGCAAAGAAGAGGACTTGCGTATAAAGAAATTGAGATGGTTTGGTTTAGACAGAAAATTTAAGGGAAGCAAGTGGAGCCAAGATATAACTGAATCTGGGTTTAAGTTTCATATGAACAATGTAAATGCTTCAATCGGAATTAAACAAATGAGTTACATTGAAGGTATTATTAATGGTCACAAAGAAAACCACAGATTTTATCAAGATAATATCACTAATCCCAAGATTACAAAAATGAGGGAAAATGATTATTCAGAATCCTCCTGTTGGATCTATACAGTGCTTGCCGAAGACAGAGAAGGGCTGCAAAAGTACCTATCAGAAAAGGGGATAGCTTCAGACCCAGTTCATGTTAGAAATGATAACTATTCCGTATTTAAGGAATTTTTTCCAAAGAAGCCTTTAGTGGGAGCAGACGAATTTTGTAGCAAGCACTTAAATATACCAGTGGGCTGGTGGGTCTCCAAGGAAGACAGAGAATATATTGTAGAGGCTATAAATGGGTACTAAAGCTAGGTCATGTAGAGTAATTGTTAGTTGTTTTCGCTATGGGAGGTCTGCCAGGAACAATTCGCCACCAACACCTGAATCGGGAGTTAGGTTCTTACAAAGAATAATAAAAGCAGAATTAGATATCAAAACTGAAGAAAAGTATGATCTTATAATAGTGAATCATGATACTGGATATATCCCCGGGAACCAATATATAGAAGCTTTAAACGGCGAATCTCTAGGGGAAAACAAAGGAACCATAAGAACAATAACAGTACCCAATCGAGGAGCCAGTTTTGGGGGTTATAGTACCGCCTTTAAGATGTTTGCTCCGGATTACGAATATTGGATTTTTTCTGAGGATGATCATATTCTATATCAAGACAATTACTATGATCACTTTATAAAAGAGTACGAAGAATACAAAGACAATAACATTGGTTTTTTGGCATTTGCTCCGATTGCAACTCACGATCAGCACACCCCAAAGCACTCAGGAGGGGGATTTGGTCTGTGCAAAAAAGAAGACCTTGCAAAAATCTTAGACATTTATAATGGAAGAGACCTGTCTTGTTTATCAAGTAGAGGAATTATCAGTGCAGCAGAGGTGTTTTTTACGCATGATTTTATTACAATCGGAAAAGAAATATTGCCGCAACTTACATATTCTTGCTACCCAGTAAATCATCACAAATGCGCAGATCATACAATACATAGAAATTTAAGAAAACTCGAAGATAATGAAAATTACTTCTTTCAGGTAGGTATAGGAGATGGAGAAGAATGGTAGAGAATAGTGACATTTGGAAAGAATTTTGGGAAGAGAGTAAATGCAAGCCTATTTGTGCAATTCCTCCAAAAGAAGCTTATGGTGGCACTAATATTGAACCCCTTGCCTCAATAGGTATGGCTCATTTTTTGGACCCTCTCAGGGCTCAATTTAAAGAAAATATTAAAATCTTAGATTATGGCGGAGGAGCAGGAATTTTAGGTAACTTTATTAGTGAAAGATTACAAAAATTTCAGTATTTTTGCCTAGAACCAAAAGGTGAACATGGAGAATCAAGAATAGAACTTGGTAAAAATTTGTTTAAAGATTCTCGTGTGTTTTTTGGGCTTATAGAAGAAGATTTAGAATACTGTTTTTCGAAAAGTGTAGATGCAATAATATTGATATCTGTTTTCACACACTTGGAAAAGCAAGATATTGAACAGTCATTGGATAGGTTACATAAAGTTTTTGATTTTAACCCTGACTGTCAAATTGTTTTTTCTTGTTTTTTGGGCCCGGATTATGCTCTGCAGTTTCCTGAGCCTCACATTTGGGAAAGATTTTATGGAAAAGTTATTTTAGAAGAAGAATATTTAGAAAATATATGCAAAGAAAAGGGATTCAATATACAGAAGTGCAGCCCATTTATTGCTATGGGCGGTCATCGACACGAAATATTTAAATTAACAAAGGGATAAAAATTGATAGGTTGGAATGAAGATATAAAAAGACATTTAGGACATTGTGGAGAAAATGTTTTTATAGGACATAATACAATGTTTGCAAACCCAGAGAAAGTGTTTTTGGGTGACAATGTTAGAATTGATCCTTTTTGTTGGATTAGTGCCGGCCTTAAAACTGGGAACAATGTTCAAATAACTTCTCATGTTGTATTGGGTGGTGGATCATGCAGTACTATAACTTTAGGAGATTGGACTTTTGTTGGCTATGGTACTAAGTTCTTTTGTGGGTCAGAGGATTATAGCGGCGAGCACGGCCCTGTAAACGACTTTTGGGGTAATAATAAGGTATACAGAGGGGATATCACAATATCTGATTACGCTGGCGTTGCTAGTGATGTAATGGTAATGCCCGGAGTGACCATTCCGGAAGGGTGTACTATAGGTGCAAAATCTTTTGTATACACTAGGAACGCACTCACACCATGGAGTGTCTGGATAGGCAACCCTTTAAAGTTTCATAAAGATAGAAACAAGGAAAGGGTCTTAGAATTAGCTAAAGACAAACAATTTTTAAAGGAGAAGTGGAGATAATGTTTACAGACTCAACAAACAGTATGAATATGCCGTGGGTACATTCACCAGTTTTTAATAGTATTTTAAATAATCTAGATATTTCAGATGAGCAAAGAGAACTTGCAGAAAAATTCAACAAAGACGGTTATGTTGTGGTGGATCTAGGACTTTCAGATCAAGAGATAGAAACCTTAAAAAAAGAGGTTTTGGAGTCGGAGCACAAACAACAGGAAGAGTTTTACCATTATTCTGACTCTCCAAGGGTTTTTGAGGCTTGGAGGAAGTGTGAAAGTGTAGTGGACATAGCCCTGCATCCAAAGATAGTCGAAACAGTAGAGTTTCTATATGGAAGGAAAGCATTCCCGTTTCAAACAATTAACTTTATGAAGGGCTCCAACCAGCCTATACACAGTGATGCGATACACTTTCATACGATCCCTCAACTGTGGGTCGCAGCAGCCTGGGTAGCGTTTGAAGACATGGACGATACTAATGGGACGCTTGCATATTATCCAGGCAGCCACAAGATGCCTGTTTATGATTTTAAGTCATTGAACCTTGGACCAACCGCTTATGGTGAGCAAGCAGAAAATTATGAAAAGTATGAACAGTTTATTCGCGAAATGATAGAATCAAATAGCCTAGAGAGAAACCTGTTTACTGCCAAGAAGGGCGAAGCTCTTATCTGGTCTGCAAACTTGTTGCATGGCGGCTCTGAAATAAAAGACGAGAAAAGAACTAGGTGGAGCCAAGCTACACACTATTATTTTGAAGGGTGCGAACACTATTATACACCTATGTTTTCAGATCCATTCGAAGGTTCATACGCGGAAAAAGATATAGAAAATAAAAATATAAGAAAAAGGCTAAAAACAGTATGATTATAAAAGGCTTGGGTTCCTATTTGCCTGACCGGATTTTGACAAATAAGGAAATTGAAAAAACTGTAAAAACTTCTGATGCTTGGATTCAAGAGAAATTAGGAATTAGAGAAAGGCGCATCGCAGATGATGAAGTATGCTCTTCAGATTTGGCTCTAGGGTCGTCTATTAGAGCCCTTGAAGATGCCTCTATGGAAGCTAGTGAGATAGATTTGATTATAGTCGCTACTTCGACCCCGGATAGGATAAGTCCATCTACTGCATGCATTTTGCAAGAAAAATTAGGAGCTTTTTCCGCCGCGGCATTTGATATAAATGCGGTTTGCAGCGGATTTCTATATGGTCTCCAATTAGCTTCAGGCCTCCTAAAGTCTGGAACATACAATAATATTCTATTGGTAGCAACGGAGACATATTCAAGAATAACTAATTGGCAAAGTCGACAATGTGTTTTCTTTGGTGATGGGTCAGGCGCAGTCGTACTCAATTCTGGAAATGAAGAATCATTTTTTGATTGTCTATTATATGCAGATGGTAAGGGTAAAGAACACTTCACTGTTAAGGCAGGAGGTTCTTATATGCCATGTAGTAAGGAGACACTATCAGAAAAGCAACACTATTTTAAAATGAATGGGAAACAGGTATATGAAACAGGAATAAAGGTTTTACCAGATGCTATTAATCGAGTATTAGAGAAAAATAACATGACGATAGAACAGGTAGATCATTTGGTGCCACATCAACCAAGCATTAATATATTAAAAGAAACAGCAAAAATAATAAACTTGCCCTTTTCAAAGGTCGCAACATCGATGCAAGTATGTGCAAACACAGCCGGAGCATCAATTCCTGTTACTTTGGATTTATTGAGAAAGGAAAAGGGTATCGAAAAGGGCGCAATGCTACTTTTCGCAGCTGTGGGTTCTGGGTGGACTTGGGGATCTTCACTGATAAGGTGGGCAAAATGAACAGAATAGCATTCTTTGGAGGTACTGGCGGCCTGGGTAAAGAATTAATACCATTACTGTCAGAGGATCACAGGATTACAACAATAGGGTCGAAAGACGTAGATATAACCAATAGAGAGCAGGTGTTTGATTTTTTTGCAGAAAATGATTTTGAGGTAGTAATAAACTTTTCCGCTTTTAATTATGACTCTTTTTTGCATAAACTGGATATGACAAAAACAGACAAAGTAAAGAATCAGTTGGACGTTAATGTGCTTGGCAATGTTAATATACTTTCCGCGTGTTTACCAATGATGAGAAAAAACAATTTTGGAAGAGTTATTGGAGCTTCGTCTATATTAAGTTCTAGGCCAATTCCTGGAACTTCCTTGTATTCCGCATCAAAATCTTTTATAGAAACGCTATATAAAACAGCATCTTTGGAAAATTGTAGTAAAAATATTACTTGTAATACGATACAATTAGGTTACTTTGACGGTGGGCTTGCTCATAAGATTCCAGAAGAAATCAGGAATAAAATTGTTAAAAGCATACCTTCCAAAAGACTAGGTAGCATAGAAGAGTTAAACTTAGCGATCAGATTCTTATTAGGTGTATCGTACATGAACGGCGAAGTGCTAAATATAAACGGTGGATTAAATTGAAAGACTTAAAAATTTTATTAATAATGCCCTACTTTGAGAGGCCCAAGATGGTAGTAAATGCCCTTCGCAGCATGGAAGATATAGATTATGAAAATTATGAAATTTGCATAGTAGACGATGGCAGTGTAATTGACCCCATTGAAAAAGTTATGGAACAAAACAACATTTCTATTTCAAATTTAAAAATTTTAAAGACAAACGATTCCTTGGAAAATAAAAAACAGAGAGGTTCAATCCATGGAAAGTTTATGAATCAAGCAATCCGCGAAAGCGATGCGGATATAATAGTGATGATGAGTGATGATGATGCAGTGCATAGAAATTATTTTACAAAATTAAATAAATTTTACAGTTTAAATGATCATGTGAATTATAGTTACGCACACGTTATACCTTTCGATCCGTTTGATCAAGTTCCATGCGATACTTTGGTTGTCCACAATATGAACAGAAAATGGAACACAACAGCTGCCTCGGGATTAAATTGGACTCACCCCATAAATCCATTTTGTAATGTAGATGCAACCCAAGTATCGTGGAGATCTTTATGTAATAAAGAGCACAATATATGGTTGCCGGAAGAACAAACAAAAAATCTAGATGCCTCTTTCTACCAAGACATGTTTGCAAAGTTTGGAAATTGTGTATTTAATGGTTCGATTAGTGTCTACAAGGGGTTCCACAAAGACCAGTTGTCTAATCGCAAAGAAGGAGACCAGTTTTTACCAAGTGATTCTAAAAACAAAGTCAGATATTTAAGTATATGTACAAACTTTAAAGATGAAGTAAAGTATCTAAAAGAATGGCTAGATTATCATATTGAGATAGGTGTAGATCATTTCTATCTTTATGACAACAATAGTGAAGACAATTATGCAGAAGTTTTAAAGCCATATTATGATGAAGGTTATATAACATTAAAAAAAGTAAAATCAAACCCAGCCAAGCCAAAGGTCTATGAGGACTTTTTGAATAATCATAAATTTGAGACTTATTGGGTTGCATTTGTTGACTGCGATGAATTTATAACATTTAAACATGAGAATACAAATGCTTATAAATTTTTTAAAAACTATGAAGATTATCCTGCTGTAGGTCTAAACTGGCTGATGTTCGGTTCATCTAATTTAGAAAAAAATGAGAACAATTTAGTTCTAGATAAGTTTGAACTATGTAATGATCCTTTTGATCATTCACACAATAATGTAAGTTGCCATATAAAAAGCGTAATAAACCCGAGAAAAACAATTCCAAAATATTTAAACCCCCACTTCTGTATCTATGATACTACGCTCTGTTATCCGTATTCGCCCTTGGCTGTAGATACTGATCAGGAGTATATCACCGGTGAAAAAAGAAAAGTCGACGGAGAAAAATATTATTTTGCAGCCACCGATAAGCCAAAATTTACAAAAGCATTCATTAGGCATTACTGGTGTAAATCTAAGGATGAATTTATAGAACGAAGACTTGGAGCTGCGGAAGACGACACTGGTGGAGTTCAGTATGAAACAATGAAACAATGTGTGGAAGAATTCGATGAAATGAACAAACATTTCAATAAATTAAATTATAAAAACTTTATAGGAGAAGTATCATGAAATTATCAAATCAAGCAATGGGTGCCATTATGATGGCATTACAAAAAAGCCTCTTGGAACAGACAGACATCGTTCCAACTTTAGAAGGTTTTAATTTTGAAATGAACGAAAGAGAGGAACTAATAGTGAAGAACCCTCCAAATTTCAAAATAGGAACAGATGTGTTCACACCAGGGGCAGAAAAGAAGAGTACAGTTGGATCAGATTGATGCCAGTTTATTGTTACAAATGCAAATCTTGTATGAAAGAGTTCGAAGTTAGACATAGTATGAATTTTGAAGAACAAAAATGCACAGAGTGTGATAGTAATGATGTGTTTAAGGTCCCATCTCTTGGGAAAATAAACAATATTGTATCATCGGCTCCCAAGGCCGGTAAGATCGTTGATGAATATATTCGCGATGTAAAAAAAGAAATAGAAAAAGAAAAGAAAAAATTAAAATCAGAGGAAATGTAGTATGTGGTTCTGGCTTTTTATAGTAAGTAGTTGTTTAAATATATTGGCCTTATTTTATGTTAGGTGGCTTATAAGGGTTATAGCGACCATAAATGAAGATATGGAAAATGTATCAGGCTTGGTATCAATGTTCGCAGAGCATACGAAAAGTGTTTATGAATTGGAGATGTTTTATGGAGATGACACGTTGAAATCTTTAATGGATCACGCATCCCAGCTTTCAGAAAAACTTTCCAATGTAGATTTAGTTTTAAATGAAAAGGAAATAGATGCAGAAACTGAAGAAGAAACGCCGCAAGAGGACTAAAAACAATTATTTTACAAAAATTCATGAAGATGCGATTGTTGAATATGCAAAATCTCTTTGTATAAAACAAAGAACTAAGCTTTATGAATCATTAATCCAGCCAGCTTTTGAAGAAATGGTAAATAAGATAATCTTTACTTATAAGTTTAATAATTTACCAAACATTGACCCATTAAGGGAAGATTGTAAAATTTGGTTAACTACTATTTTGGATAAATATGATCCAAATAAAGGGTCAAAGGCATTTTCTTATTTTTCGGTAGTAACTAAAAACTGGTTTATTCACAAGGTAAAGGTAAACTCAAAAAGGATCAAGAGAGAAGTTTCATATGAAAACTTGGTAGAAACCGGCGGATCTGATGTGTTAGGAACATCAGATACCGAAAGTCAAGATTATATGGAACAGAGAATAGAGACAGAATTTTGGAATGCATTGTTAACTCAGGTAGACAGATGGGATACCGGTAATTTAAAGCCAAATGAAAAAGCAGTGCTAGAGGCCGTAAAAGTTTTATTATGTAATATAGAAGACATTGAGATTTTTAATAAAAAGGCTGTTTATCTTTATCTAAGAGAGCTGACAGGGCTAAATACAAAACAGGTTGTAAATAACCTCAACAAGTTAAGGGAAAAGTATAGGACATTTAAGTACAAGTGGGATAGGGAATAAATTTAATTATTTCTAATTATAGTATGAGTAAGGAATTAAAAAATTTTATAGAAAGAGCTAATCAGAATGTTGTAGAAGACAGAGCGGCAACAAAAACACTGCTCATGGCTATTATGAAATATATGCAGACTGGAGATGATAGGCACAAAGAAGTTGGCTTGATCGCTGCAAAATACCTAGAAACTTTACAAAGATCAAATGAACAACTTGTAAAGCTTGCTTCTTTGGTGCAAAAAAATGAAAGAGGAGAGGCTGGTATAACCGAACAAGACAAACAAGACTTGTTTGATATGATAAACCAAGTAGAAGAAGATGCCTAACATATTAGACAATGTACAAATTGACGAAATAGTCCGCGCCGCCGGTCACTCAACTCCCCAAATGTCACCAGAACAGTTGCCTTCAGATGATTTTTCTCCTGGAAGAAACCTGCACGACAAGTTAATGAATACAGCTGATTATCACAATAAAAAGGCCACTAGAAAATATAAAGATTTAGAATTTGTTGGATTAATCCTGCGAGTTCGAACTCTTGCAAGTAGAAAGCAATTAGAAAATAGAACCAGTCCCGTTTTTTCAAATTATATTCTTGAGACATCTCAAAACAACGATCAGAAAATATATGAACTGTTTGTTCACATTCCAGAAGTATCCGGAATATTACCGCAACCATCCTTCGCAAATATAGTTGATTATAAAAACTCTAGACTTAGTGAGTTTGATGAAAAAAAATATGAAATGATCACAAGCAGATTTCCAAGATTCTATTGCACTGGAAAGACCCAACCAGGTATATTTGATATATGGAAGGTAAGCTACCCAGACGAAAATTTTCTTTATTTTGGGCGGGCTAATAAATTACACAAAAATGCATCTGCTGTGTTTACGCTGGAATACGAAAAAATTCAAAAATATTACAATGAGCAAAATCCCAAACCGAATCAGACTCCAGTCGAAGGCGGCGATATCAGCCTGTCGTCTGTCAACGGGCTTGTATAGGTTAGAATTGTTATGATAAGATATACTGTAATTCCAGGAGATAATTTAACTAAAATTTCCAGAAGGTATGGAATTCCGCTTGCAGATGTTATAGAAGCAAATCCACAGATAGCGGACCCAAACTTAATATTTCCTGGAGATATTGTTTTCATACCAAATCAGGACCAGCCAACAGAAGTAGACTTCTCTGAAGTTGAGAGATTGGTGACTCCACCTGTTGAGCCTCCTACTAAATTTATAAAAGGTTTCCATGGAAAAAGTCACAAGTCTTATAAACCATTTAAGGCAGGCCAGAATGGTTTGGGCGAAAGTAAACTAGAGGAGCCGATTCCAATATACTTCGGCCGCCCCGGCGATGGCATTTTGACTGCCAAAGGTTTCGAGCCCGGAGTTGATAATAATACTATGATAGTATTTGGTAGGGATCGCACTGGCCTTGGAGAAGTGGATGCTTTAAAAAAAGAAGACCGAAAATCTAAATCTGGATATTCTGATTATATGGCAGCCGGCGCAATTGACATTGTTGTCGGCAGGTGCTCTCCTTTTCCTCTAAATGTAGAAGGTAAAAGTTATGGACCCCTCTTTAACACCAAGAAAGAAGTGCCGGAATTGCAAATAGAATTATTAGAGGGTATAAATCCAGAGAACAATAATCAAGCATTTTTAGTTGGTCACCCTGGCACAATAATGGATGCATCAAGAATATATATCAGTCAAATGACAGATGTGGATGAGAATTTTGATATTCAAAAATCACTTTTCTCAACGTCAGGACTTTCAACAAGTACACAAATCAGAACGCCATGCTCAGCAATAATGATAAAGTCAGACAAAGTTAGGCTTCATGCCCGTCAAGACATAAAAATAGTCACTGGAGGTCCCAATGAAACTGTAAATTCTCAGGGCAACGATATAACTAATACAGCCGGCGGCATACACTTAATGGCCGGTAATAAACCGTCGCAACAACAGCCCATACCTTTAGGCTACAACCTTGTAGCTGCTTTGGAGGATTTGTCAAAAAAGATGGATCAGTTATCTGGAATTGTGTATTCTTTCGTGGACAGTCAGATGAAGTATAATAGAACTCTCGGGGATCATTATCATCAATCTCCATTCTATGGTATTGCAACATCTCCTTCAATAACAGCTGGACCCCACTCTATAGAGACAATATTGAGCCAATTCAGTCGAGTGTCTTTTCAATTGGTAAGCTTAAAAAGGAACTTGGGCAAATATCCTAGCAAGTATTTAAAAACTGGAGCGGATAACTATATAAATAGTGATTATAACACTACAAACTAATATACAAAAGGTCAAGATATGCCATCAAGATTAGAAGAAATATTCATCATAACATCAAATACAGATTATTTGCCTTTCTTTACCAGGCACTTTGGTGAAAACGGTCGTGATATAGCAGCAGTAAAGTTGGCCCTTGGAACTGCTTACACAACAACCCTAGATGGAGAGGTACCAGAGGATAACACTATTGGTACCTCATGGTTTCAATGCGGTTCAGACGGTGAAATATCTGCGCATAAGTTAAGGCAGTTTGATAAAAGATTAAAATTAGATCTGATGGCATTTCAAATGAAACATCACTTTGTAATTTTAAGTTATTATTTTGAAAAATATGCAGCATATGAAATACAAACACAACAAGAATTACCAGCAAAAGTTACGGCCTCTTTAGATTTATTCGACGCTGAATTTGGAAGTATCGGAGAAGGGACACTTGCAGTTTTGCATGGTTGGCGACCAAATAGTGTAATATACAATGAGTCGTTTGTGACAGATTATGAAAGAATTCTGGATGAAGTACCCAAAGAAATTCATGAACTAATAGAAAGACAACTTATAACAACTCCAGACCCAGCAGTAATAGCTGATTTTATAAAGTTTGCAAACCCAGCATATCAAGAGCATGCGGAATACTTTAATAACAACAACCACGCAGGCAAACAGCTTGCCTCAAGACTATCTCTTACATCACAAAACTCTCCTGTGTATGCAGTGTATAAGTCATTTTCAACATCTTCGAACATAAAGCAGAGCGCGCTTTATGTCGCAGCCACAAGCATTATGTCAAGCAATGTTGAGAGGACACCTCAAGAGCTTTCGGTTTCAGATCGATTCCGGGCACTATCTCCAATGTTGGAGCCGGATCACTTGTCAGATCCAGATCCCTTCGACATTAGTGTAGATAAGATAGGCTTCTTTGACAGAACTGAATTCACTTTAGAACAGTTACCAGATTTTTCGGATCCCTCTATTCATGATATTAGAAAAATGGAAGATCAAGCTTTTGCAAAAGTATTGGAGTTCTATAATAAACCTTTGGTGTGGAATATGCATGAGGACCTTCGAGATAATGATATTTTGGTTTTTGAAGATGATGAATCCGAACAAGCATACCAAGAGGATAGGGAAAACTATAGAGTAACTACATTACATACAAGACAGAAATATGAAGTTGAAATTGATGGAACTGTTGCTTTTTATAAAAAGAATCTAAAATCTTTAAATTTAGATAGTCCCATAAAATTTATAGAATTCAGAACACCGTCCTTAAGGCCAGGAGACGTTTATAGGGCATATTTTGAAATATCAAGAAGATTTATTGACAGAATCGAAACTGGTCTTTTTAGGTTTGACTTACAGCAAGCAGCCGCTATTTCGTCTTCAAATCAATCTGCTATGGACGATCTTCAAACAGAAGTAGAATCAACCTATTGTGCTGATTCCGAATCAACTGGAGAATTAGCAAAAATTAAATTTGAAAATTATAAAGCATTTGCAATGAAAAAGAAGTTGGAGATTTCTAGAGAAATTAGAAACAAGTCCATTCTCGCCGCGGCCGGCAGAAATTTAGATGGTTCTAATTTGGACTTGGGAGTTTTTGGGAATATACCTGTGTTAAATCTTTTAGACGATGTGTCATATAATACTGATGATGTTCTTGCGCAAATAGGAACAGCAGCTTCAAATTATGTTAATCGAAAACTACCTCCAGCACCATCAAGTAATCCATTGTCCATTCATTTAAGCGATTTAGAGCTGGGAATAGCACAACTTGTAGACATGTTTAGGAGTGAGCAGGTAAGTAAAGATATTTCACAATTTAAAATAAAAAATTCAGTTTTAAAATTAGATCTAAATAAAGAGGCAGAATTATTATCGCCTTTGCCTGGTCTCATAAAATCTCTAATCTCTATTAATGAAACTTTCCGCGAAAGAGTAAAGAGTTCATCAAAAAGCATAGAAGATATACTAGAAGCAAAAAGGGAAAAACTATTTTCAGGCTCTACTGGTACAAAAATATTAATTAAGTTTTCTGACGTTAATAATTCAGTTCAAATAACAGAAATATTTGTAGATTCATCTGATCCAAATGTTGGCAAAGTCAAGGTGTTCGCATCTGACGGATCCTATGAAAATTTGCAAGGACCTCTTACAAATTCACGAACCTTAAATTATTTAAAGAACATATACAATTTGATACCACTAGGAATAGATAATTGGCAACAAGCATTGGAGCAGCTAGTAGGTCTTGGAAGTTCACCATGTGAAGATTCTGGGTCTCCAATTACTACTGGCGCCGGATTAATAATGAGATACACTATACATAGTGACGGTACACCAATGGAGTTCGAAAATGATGGGTCTCCCTACAACCCATCTCACGATTTTATTAATGACCTCAAACAAAGAGAAGAGATAAAGAGAATTGGAGAAATTTTTGATAATGATCGAGAAAAAGACATATCTTGGGGTATTGATGAGGCTCTGCCTGTGGTGGGATCAGTATGCACTATAGATGAACTTTACAGGGACTTTATAAATAAAAAGAACCTCTCGAAGTTGTTGTGTGATTTTGTTGCTTGTGCGAACATTCCAGGGGTGAACATTCAGCTTCCAAACCTTAAATTGCCGGAGATACCTGACATACCAATATTTCAGTACTCAGGGTTGGACTTTTCGGAGCTTTTTGAACAACTCGACGCATTGGCTTTGAGAATGGTTTGTGCAATTGTTAAAAATTTGTTAGATATTTTAAATTCACCACTGTGCAAAGAACAACTGGTAAGAGATTTATATGGAGCAGCATCAGATACGAGCCCAGATATTAAAAGGGCTTTTGCATCTGCAATGGTAGAAACAGGAGTTTCCCCAGATAAAAATTCTAATGTTTCAAGCTTAATAGATGATTTGGTAAATTTCTTAACACCCAGAGAACTGTGTGCGCTGCTACAAGGTCAACCAGTCAATAGACAGGTATACAATATTATACAAAACTTAGCAAAAAACTACAATCTAGAATCTGAACTTGACAGTAAGGAGAAGATACTAATTTTATTCGAATCAATAGGTATCTACATCCCAGAGAACATATGTAGCCGTCTAGCACAGACCGATAACTTATTAGGGACCCAAGGTTGCAGCGACACTTCTGATTTGTTAACAAGAATACGAAACGCTGCAACTAGGGGCGAGGTTGAAGAAAGTAGGGTCGCAGAAGCTGTCGCTCAAGTAGAAAAAAGTATCATGGATAAAACAAAAGCTTTTCAATTACTGACAGGAGAGATGAGTTTACAGGACATGATACCAGAAGTCGATACTACAGAAATATCAAATAGTCCAGCGCTTCAGGAATCTTCAAAATTAGCATTAGAAGCATCCTTATCTGTCGTAAAAAGGAGCTATATATCTTCTTTAACTAATTTTACACCTTCCTTGTTTTTAGATATGTCATCGCTGGTGAATATAGATAGTGAAGAATACGATCCGATTGCTACAATGAGGTTTTTGAGAGCTACTAATAATCTACAAAAGATTGCTACTTTTAACTTAGCAGACGTAGATTTCTCCAGACAAGGCTTGACTCTTTATTTAAGAAGAACTCTATTCCGTCTTTGTGATGATTATGAAAAAGTAAAATATAGAGACTTTGAAATCTATAAAAGTCAATTAAACCCAGTAAGTAGAGAGGAATTAACACAACCAGACGCCGCGCAACAGACAGCCAATAATAGACGAGAAAGCGCCCTCTCTCCAGGAAATGACACAGATCCGTATGCGGGCATAACAACACCCTTGAAGGGTTCTTTATTTTATGGAGAAGATCTTTCGAATGAACTCATTGATAGTGGAATAACTGGACTTTTAGGCTCACTTGCGGAACATGATCAAGCATCTTTGTTGGACAATTCTTTGAGACTTGAATACGCTGCAATATTTGATTACTTGTTTCCTTTATTTTTAGAGGTCCCTCGCGACCCCACTGGTGAAAACCCCGGCTCAAAAACAGAAGTTGTTAATACATGGCCTAATTTAGATCCTTTTGCAGCTAATAGATTCCTCGGTAGCGTCGGTACCGCCGGCGCCGGAAATGACGGCCACGGTGAAGACGAATCTAATAGGGCCTTGAATATATCTTATTTACAAGCTATTAAGAAAGTTATAGACAGGTACCAAAGAGATATTCAAGAGACAATAGAGCCTGTTTTTAGAGTAGTTAGGGATAATAAATTTCTAGAAGTTATAAGAGATTTCTATAATATAGAACTGGAAGCACAAAGAGAAGAAAGAGAAGAGGATGAGGAAGATTTAGATATCGGAACAGTGCAGCTAATAAAAACATCTTTGATAACAGCTGGTCAAAGTGTGGTGCTAGAGCATCCCGCATTCGGCCTTATGCAGACTGAGATGAACGATATAACATTAAATTCTTCAACTATAAGTAATCGAACAAGGATTGATGATGGGTTTTTTCTAGGAACAACTGAACAACCAATCAATGAAATACTTTTATGTGAACAAGTTCCAGAGGAATATAGAGGACTTTTCAATCAAGGAACGCAAAACAACCCACTTAGAAGAAAGGTTTTCCAACAGCAAATAACTGACCAAGCAAAAAAATATTATTTGGATTATTTTTTAAACGGTATGCCTGATTTTGAGGACATTAATAATGTTGAAAATTTAGAGTCTTTGCACTTGGCACAATATGAGGAAGTCCTAGAGGGCACCATTGAACAATTGGTTTCTTATATGGGTGGTTCTAGATTATTTGAAGATACAGAATATTTGCAAAGATTAGATTCAAAACTAAGATCCAGACCGTACTTTTCGTCTGGAGATGGCACTGATGGTTGCGAAACCATTGGCTTGGTAAATGAAAGCGGCTTTTTATCACAAGGTCCCGTAAAGTTTGATGATTTGGTAACAAATTTTTTCCCTGGTATGTATGCAAAAGAGTTAATGGATCCTAGAAATTCTATGTATAATCTGGACTACTCAAAACCCGGCGCATTTGAAAAGGCCATAATCTCAACAATATTAAGAGGCTACATCCGTGTAACTTGTTTGGAGGCTTTGATAAAAGGGGCTATTGCATACAGTACATGGGACATTGATTTTGTAAAATCAGATCCGTTATTTTTTGAATATATTTCAAGACTGGTAGAAAACTCTATAGAAAATGAACAAGGCTTCCAAAGGTATCCTATTTTGCTCGACGAAGCATTTTCAAAAATTGCTAATACAAACAACCGCCCGGTTGCTATAAGAAGCATAATCAGAAAAGAGTTAGATAGTTATGTTGGTGTTTTATCAAAAATTTTATTTGAAAACAAGGTTGATGTAGATTACAACAACTGGTTTCTAAATAAAATGCAGCTAGTAAATGCACCCTACAAAAGAACTACGGACCATCAGTGGGTTTCTGAGCTTGTGGAATCTGATATAAATCAATATCGGAAAAATTCATTCACTTACTTGGAGAGGTATATAAGAACAAACGGCCGCTTTGAGTTAACCCTTGGTCCTATGCCTGGTCTAGCAGAAAGACAAAGACAAGCGTTATTTGACTTTATTGGGTACCCAACTAACTCGATTGGGCTTCCATATCATCATTCTCTCGTATGGAAGCTATATCAAGAATTACAAGTACCTTTAAAGCTTGATATACCAACAGAAGAGGAATTATTGGGCTTTGAAATAGGAGATGATAATAATATTCAAGAAACTACATCAATTATTGAAGACCCCGATCAATGGCCAGAAAAAGAATTATGGTCTCTTGAAGATTTTTCTAGTCTACTTTCTGGCATATATGCCAACAACATTGGTGTAGAAAGATTTGTTTTTCATTTGTTGAAAAAGTTTTATGACGTAGATGGTACACGGCCCTATTGGCATGGTAAGCCAAAAAGTTTAAAAGAAAGAGCCCCAATAAGAATTATAAAAAGAAAGAGACAGTACTTTCGAATATCCGAAAATGATCTTTTCAGTTCAAAATTTAAAGAAGACTTTGAGCCAGTAGTTAAGGGTGAGTTCATCCCCGATGGTTCTGAGATGGTACCTCCTCAACCACGAACAAAAGATTCTGCACAATATTATAATACTATTTCTGGCGAACACCTTGGTGGCGCGCGCCATTCATCTGACGGCTCAATTAGTATATCAGAAACCATTGAATATGAACCTAGGCATTATATACTCGCTACAAACCCAGAATCTTTCCAAGATGACGGCTTCAGACCGCACCAAACATACGCCCCTCGCGCCCGTTACGGCGGCGGCAGCGCCGGCGAAGGCGTATTCGGCCAGTTCAATGCTCCATCGCGTGGATTGTCCCCGTCTGTTAATGTAAATAATTCTGTTTGGGAATCGATGCCAGAGGTGCTAGAGGAAAATCTAACTGTTGATAGTATACATGTTTTAGCCGGAGGCTCGGAGTCTTTTGTGCCACAGGCAATTAGATCCAAAAATGTTTTTATAAACAAGGCAGGAAAAATAACTCAAGAGCAGTACGACAATATATCTGATATTCTTCGCGATGATATAGAGGAAGAAATTTGGGAAGAATATATCATTGATTTAACAGATTATGCATCTCCTATCTTCACTCAACCGGGAGAATCTGGCTATAATCCAGTTGAGGAACTTTCCGAAGGTCAGAAAACCTCACTGGGTAATCGCCTTCAAGAAGCGTTACGGCTTATCCCCAAACGAGGCGATGATCTGGGCCCAAGGTACGACGAACAAAGAAACATAGTAATTTGGGACCAATGCGGAACAGGAGAAGAGCCTAATCCCCCAACACCGCAACCATCACAGGTCTTAAGGACAACTACAGACACACTATGCACAGACTCTGGCATGCCATCTGTTACAACAGCCGCTCCAGTAAGAGGAATCGGCTTTATCAGTAAAGAAGACGGCCTGGAAGATGCCCCTACCGGTATTGGTGTTCCTATCCCATCTGCTGGTTATGCATATTATGATAATAACCTGTCGCTCGATTTTCAGCCCGGAGTCGCGGCACAGATAGACGGCTCCCGGGAAATCGACTTGGGGATATATGTTTTAAATGAAAAATCACAACATATCATTGGTGAGAACGAATACAAAATACCACTGAGACTACTAATAACACAAGTAAAAGATTCTAGTGGAAATATAAAGGAGTGTTTCGTTAGGTACCTTATTCCAGAAGTGGCCACCTTTGGGAAAGAAGATGAATCCGGAAAGCGCGCTGAGTATTTGAAAGAGGCAACTTCTGAGGCGATAGGATCATATATAGATTTTCACCATGACGCGTTTCAGAGGTTAGAGTTTGATGATAACTTAGCCGCGGAAAGAATGAGAACCTGGAACAACTGGTCCCGCGCTACCGCAGATGTCAGCCAAGACCCAAATACCGATCTCGAACGAAACATGTGGCGCCACTTTGCGGTAAACTGGGCAATGGGAAGAAGAACTGACCAAAGAGAACAAACCGGCGGTGCAGTCCCAGTGTTCTTAAGGTCGCAACGCTTCATGGGCGCCGGCAGAAACTCGATGGGTTGTGCTGTGCTCACTACAGAAAAGATATGGTCACAAGCTTCAAATAAAGAAGCTAGAGCAAATACAGGGCATTTTGCAATTGATGCAAATGAAGATGAACATTCAGTTTTTGATGAATTTTTCAAATATAATCCTGGACATTTACTTAGAAGAGAACAACCTGATCTTGGAGTTATCGGAAATGATATTAATCAGTTTATAGCAAGGTTCAAAAATTCACAGCCCGACAGCATCGATGCGACTGAAGAACAACAAGAGCTTTTAGCAAGAAAATATTTCAGCTATGCCCAAGCTTCACGGCATCATTTTTATCAGAAAAGTGTTTCGTCAATATTGGAAAGTCGTGATGAATCCGTCCTATCAATAGGAAACTTGGTGTCATGGTTTTCCCAACGTCGCGTGGATGGTTTTTATGGGGCAACGTCTAAGGATGTCAAAGGCCCATTTTCAAAAACAAGCCAACAAAGAGGAATTACTTGTAATCCTGCAGGAGAACTTGCTACAAATCAAACCAACCTGGAGAAAACAGTTTACAGGACAGAGGCGGCAGATTATGATTGTGGCCCATCTTTATTCTATGGAGATAACAGAAACCTGCCAGAATTTTTTATATCCGAAGCTGCACGCCGATTAAAAGACAACGGCATGCCCGATACACTTAACAACTTTACTCTCAACAGTGTGATTCGAGGCTATAGAAATCAAAATGCTTACAAAGTTAATGTATCTACTTTTAGAGATCTCACCACCGGTGGCGATATAGGGGTACTACACACGACCGTCAATATGAATGAGGACTATCAGGCTCGGCTTGAAAAAAAGAAAACTTTGGTAACTTTACACTCAAACCCCCAGGATGTAGCGATTGGATTGAATGAACTGGATCGCCGCATGGGGTCTACCGATAATCCTCTTGAGCCCAATAATAACGGAACAATATCGCTTGGCGGTGGTGGTTTTGATCAGATTGCTGAAAATGAATTTGAAATGCCCGTTGCCCCCAATGGCGGTGGCCACCACTTTGTTAAAATATCACAAGATCAAGAATCTTCATATAACTTATCTCCAGTGTACTCAGACCGACCTACAATGTTGATAGATGGTATTTTTCACAATCCAAAGATCGATGATTTGTTTGACCCGTGGTACCAGCGACACCAATCCGAAAATCTCCGCGACACGCAACCAGCAAGATATTATAGTAGTAATGACACTCTTATAAGTGAAATTGATAACGCATCTAAATTTTTACAAGAAGCGGGAAATTTCAATAATCCGGTTACACGACAATATTTAGAAACAATCATCGACCGCTATTCTGAGAACTTTAATGATGCGCTGAGATATGCGGATATATTATTGGAAGAGCTTTCAAAATTACTCTCAGGCATTGATCCTAGAGCCGCAGAGTTGGTATCTCAACTTGATGCACGACACGGTATAAGGTTAAATCTTGTACTAGATCATGATTTGAAAACTTCAGATAATTCAATTTTATCACCAGCTAGATTTATAGAGAAATTGTTTTCTGAAGATACTGAAATAGGTGAAGAAGAAAGAACTGGAAGGATATTTTATGAAAAATCTAGCTCTGAAGATGAAGATGAAACATCGTATGAAAAGTACATTTCTATACCAATAGCGAGTCACGAAATGGAATTGCGTACATCAGACATATGTATACCAAACGCGCTAACTACATTTGAAGATATTAAAAATACTATAATTGCAAGAGACCCAATTATGCTAACAGGCCTCTCTAAAGAACAAAAGTTTAAATCTTTCTATGAATTTGGAATACCTTATAGACGACTGGCTTCGCTATTGACAGTACATAGTACATCAATGTTGGCAGGATACAACACCATGCCTTCAGTTTTGACTTCTACAAAATCTTCTTTGGCTTCAGTATTTTTGGTAATGGCTCAGCGAGACAATTTTGAAGCATCAATGGGCAAGCAATTTGGGACAAATTTCAATAATGCAGATATATTAAGTGCACTTGGGGAGCAGTTTCCCGCCGGCGGTGAGCCACCAGATTGCTTTAATTTAGATGGTCTGAATGGGGATTGGTTTAAATTGATAGGGGAAATGGTAGCGAACTTTATAAAATATTTCCCATCAGTAATTTTTAGAGGAGTCGCTGATCAGTTGGATCCCGCATACAAAGAAATGAAAAGTCACTTTTATGCCTGTGAAATACCTAGATTGAATCAATCATCTTTAGGTTTCCGCGGCGGGGAAGATAAAACTCCTTTTGGTTTGAGAGGAAAAACACCTGGTCAAAAAAGTTACATACCAGTGAATACCGGTTTTCCCATAGACTTGTCAATTGGGTTGGCCAGAATGTTGAATCCGTTTCAAACAGACGGTGGCGTATACTTAGGTAAATCCATAAACAGGCTGACATCATACGTCATAGGGGGTCCAGCTCAGTTGTTGGACGGTAGCTATGCATTTCAGATTCCGTGTCAAGAAGCAAGTTCTGGAAGGTTTAGAGATTGGGAGAACGCCCCTTGGGCAAATATTGGGACATATGGTAGATACGGGCACCCTTTAAGTTTATTTACTTTATTGGCGCTACCAACTTACGAGCTGCCAAGAGATAATGAATACAGAAACCAAGCCTGTACTAGAGAAAGGTTACGAGAAGATGGTATAGATCCTACAGCTATAGTTTGTTCTGATGAGGAATAAACTAGAAGATACTATTTATATTTAGAAAGAGGCTTATAACGATGTTTCAACCTAGATACCCACTTAGCTTATCAGATCTTGAAGGCGCTTATGCCAGCATAAAAGATATTAAAGAGAATATAAAACAGAATGTAAAGTTTCTTTTACTTACATCTGAAGGCGAGTGGCCCGGACGCCCAGAATTAGGGGTAGGTCTAAGAAGGTTTTTGTTTACAAATTATCCATCTCAAGATTTATTACTAATACACAAAAAAATAAAAGATCAATTTGAAAAGTATATGCCATTTGTATCAATAAGATCAGAATTGATTGATAAAGACGAAAGAGGAGAAAGTTTTATAGATAGAAACGAAATCAAGCTTGTAGTTAGATATAGTGTTCCTTCAATAAATGTTGAAGATTATATGGTCTTCAATGTATCAGAGGGTACCCAAGCGCTGTAAGTAGAAAACAGTTAACTAATTTATAAAAGAGAATAATAAGATGCCAAAAAAAATTGTACCAATTGACTATACGAGCACAGATTTCGAAAAAATAAAAAGAGATCTCGTAAATTATGCTAAAAAATATTATCCAAATACCTATAAAGATTTCAATGAAGCATCTTTTGGTTCATTGATGACAGATCTTGTAGCTTACGTTGGTGATAATTTATCTTTTTATTTAGATTATAATGCCAACGAGTCGTTTTTAAACACAAGTTTGGAATATGATAATGTCTTAAATCACGCAAATCAACTTGGTTACAAGCATAGTCCATTTAAGTCTTCTGTTGGAGAAGTGGAAATTTTTATACCAATCCCTGCAAGTGACTCAAACGTCGCACCAGATCTAAGATATATGCCTCGTATAGCTAGGGGCACGTCTTTCTCAACGGCCGCGGGGAATGTTTTTACTTTAATAGATGATATAGAACTTTATAATGTCAACCCAGAAATTGTTGCAGATCAGGTTTCTGCAGATGGCTCAAGAGTAGTTTATTATGCAGTTAAGACTACGGGAAGAGTCGCTTCGGGCGAGGAGTCGCAAACGGTTGTAGAGGTTGGTGATTATAAGAGGTTTCTTAAAATACCAGTTCCCGGAACAAATATAACAGAAATTGTATCAATTTTAGATTCAGAAGGGAATGAGTATTTTGAGGTTGATTATTTAAGTCAAAATACTATCTATAGACCAACGCTATCTCGCACCCAAACTGATGGCACCATCGATCCGGCTGCAGCATCTATCATGAAGCCAATCCAGGTTCCAAGGCGTTTTATAGTTGAAAGAACAGTTGATCAGGTTTATGTGATATTTGGATATGGATCGGAAGAAGAAATAAAAGATAATGTAGTTGCAGATCCATCAGATGTGGTACTGGATATAGCCGGCAAGAATTACGTTTCTAATGCAAATTTTGATCCGTCTAAGTTGCTATCAACAGATAAATTTGGAGTAACACCTGTAAATACGAATTTGACAATAACTTATAGAACAAATACATTAGATAATGTCAATGCTGCGGCAGGTACGATAACTAAAGTTTTATCACCAAAGATAGAATTTAGGGATGTGCAAGATCTAGAAACCGGAAAAATCAACTACATATATACAAATCTTGAAGTTAACAATCCTACGCCAATTAATGGAGATATAACAAGCCCAACAACAGAAGAGATAAAACGCAGAGCAACAGCGACTTTCGCAATGCAAGGAAGAGCGGTCACACTTCAAGACTATGTTTCAGCTGTGTATGCAATGCCGTCTAATTTCGGGGCTATAAAACGAGCAGCAATCTATAGAGATGACGACGACTATAGAAGAAACATGAACCTGTATTTAATAGGAGAAGATAACCAGGGAAAACTTCAGCACTGCAGTTCTGTACTTAAAGAAAATCTTAAGACTTGGTTAAATTCCGTAAGAATGGTTAATGATAGTTTGGATATGTTCGATGCGACAATCATAAATATAGGCATTGAATTTACTGCATTGTGTCCTAGAGACGTCAACAAAAACGCGGTGTTTAATCGGGCAAAAGAAGAGATATATCGAAAAATAAATGAAGTAAAACCAGAAATTGGAGAGCCATTTAGTATTACAGAAATATTTAAAATCCTGAAGGGTGTCCCTGAGATACTAGATGTTTCTGATGTTGTGATAACTTCAAAAAGCTCTTCTTCCCACTCGTCGTATGGGCACAATATTTTGGCGAATAAGTCAATTGACGGTCGTATGATCCACATTCCAAAAGATAGTATTTGGGAATTAAAGTATAAAAACGATATCACAGGAACAATTATATAATGTCGATAAAAAGAATAGTAGCAACAAAAGATAATACCATCTCAACAGCATTCAAGTCAAATCTTAATAATCGTGCGTCTGGCGCCAACATGGGCGCATCTGATATTTTAGAGATATTTTCTATATATGGCCACGCTAGTACTGGCTCTCTCGAGCGCGCCAGAATTTTGACGCAATTTGCTGTAGGTGAAATTCAGACTTTAAGAAACGCATCAGAGATTCCAGCTTCGGGATCAGTCTCTTTTATATTGAAGTTGTTCAACGCAGAGCATGGACAAACTACTCCATCTGGCTATACAATTAGCGCTGCCCCTTTGGTTCGGGCATGGAACGAAGGAGAAGGGTTAGATATGGAGAGTTATCTTGATAAGGGCCCAAGTAACTGGTTTTCGGCAAGTACAGGAACACCTTGGTACAATTATGGAGGTGATTATGCATCTTCGAATTATATACATACATCACCAGTCCCTTTGCATTATGATAAATTATTAGATTCCGGATTAGAGGATTTTGAAGTCAATATTACCCCTTTGGTTGAAGAGTGGTTGAAGCTCGAAGCAGGAACTATGGTTAATGCTACTGCATCAATTACATTAGCTAGTAACCCCCCGCAATCGGAGATAATAAATCTTTATACATATGATGGTCAAAATCATAATATTATAATCTCAACCGCGTCGGCCACTATTTCAACTAATCACTACGTTGAGCAGGGTACTACAAAAGAAGATACACTTGCCAATATAAAAACTCAATTAGATAACAATTTATCACTAAAATTATCGTCATCAGTGAGTGCTAATACTATTAATTTTTCACACGTAGCCGGAGGGTTTTATGGAAACAGTATTATATCCGCCAGTTTTGGTGATTCTGTGGGCACATTTACAAACTTTGGTGGCGGCCAAGGTGCTATAAACTATGGACTAGTGGTCAAATTGTCTGGCTCATATGAGTCTGGAGCAACTGGAAAAAGTTATTACACTAAGAAATTTTTTGCTAGGTCATCTCACCACTACTTTGAAAAGCCAATTATAGAAATTCAATGGGATGACTCTATAAAAGACGACAGATCCAGCACATATAGGTCGTCTAGTTTGGCTACTGCAGAAGAAAATTTAAACAATATCTATCTTTATAACAGGAGAAGAACCGGGTATGTGGACATACCAAATACAGGGTCTCATTTGTTGGTTAAGTTGGTACCTTCTCCCGGGCAAGAAAGAGAGCCAGTTACAGGGCCTAGTGTTGAGAACAATTATATAACAGCAAGTAGACATTCGAAAGGCATATACAAAGCGACCTTTTCTTACTCGGGAAGCCAGGAAACATTATATGATGTTTGGCAAAAGCATGACTCAGCTTCAGGAGCAAACACGGAATTGTTTACAGGTTCCGCCATATCTGTTAAGGACGATTTGTCTTATTCTTATTATGAAATTCCTAACTATGTAGTGAACATAACAAATCTTAAGCCCACTTATCACCCAAGTGAAGTGGGTACATTTAGAGTTCATACTAGGGACAAAAATTGGAAACCAAACATTTATACGGTTGCTACAAGTGAAGCACCGGTAAATACGATTAGAGACGCATACTACAAGGTTTCAAGACCAGTGGATAATACAACTGTGATTGACTACTCTACTGGCAGTTCTCCAAGTTATTCTTCTTTATCTTATGACTTAAAGGGTTCTTACTTCGATTTAGACATGTCAATTCTAGAACCAAACTATTTATATGAGATAAGTTTTTTATATAAAGATGGTACAGATTATGTTGAACAAAAAGAAAAATTCAAATTTAGAGTGGACCCTAAAAAACTTGATTAATAAAATAAGGAGTTATTAAGATGCCCGGGCATTACAATCATGGCGACAAAGTAAACGTCAAGATACTTGGAAAATATACAAATAAAAACTTTCTCAGCGAAGCAGAGTCGGAAAGATTAGTAAATGCTTACATAAAACTTAAATCCAGATACATCCCAGAAATTGACTACAGAAAGCCAGAAACTTTTTCTTATTTTGGTTCTGCAAAAAAATATTATGAAGACACCATAAAGGGTATATATGAGTCTTATCCATATGATGGCTCAAAGGCGGAAAAGGTAGAGTGGTCCTTATCCGCTTCATATTTAGATTTATATTTTATAGAACACGAATATCCAAAGGCTAAAGGTCACATTACATTTGATAGGACTGGTGATACAATAAGTCAGCACAGTACTTTTCCTACTACAGATAATCCTCAATATATAGAATTCACTGGTGGGCCACATATAGGAACAGTGTACGATGCCAATAACAACCGAGAAAGCAATCTAAAAATTGATGGGTCAAAAGGAAATACAATTGAGTTTTGGCTCAAGAAAGATGTTTCAAGCTTCTATTCAACAGCTATAAGAAACGAGGTCATATTTGAGTCAACAACTGCTGATTTCGGTATCAATGATCATCAATACGGTAAAATAGCTGTTTACCTTGAATCAACTAACTCATCCACAGAGTCACCAATTTCGTTTGTATATCAATCCGGCACCAACGCAGCCGGCACAAAGGTATCGGCTAGAATAGGCTCTTCGGACATTACAAAGGATTCTGTAGGTGACAATCAGTGGCACCATTATGCAATAACAATATTATCAGATGACACCTCCACAGTAACAAAACTTTATGTAGACGGTGAACTTGACAGTACCAGGGTTGATTCTATTGTTGTAGGTCCAGTTGACCGACCCTTTGTTGGGTCAATTGGAGGTAGTGTAGAGGTCACACCAAAAGGTTCTGGAAAACTATCAGGCTCTCTTGATGAAATTAGGTTTTGGAAAGAAGCAAGAACAGAAAAAGAAATAGGAAGATTTTGGTATAGTCCGGTCCATGGAGGTACAGACAAAGATCACACCAATGCAAACTTGGGTTTGTATTACAAGTTCAACGAGGGTATTACGGGAATAGGGTCACACGATAAGGTAGTTTTAGATTATTCAGGCAGAATTGGCAATGGTGAGATTGTAGGCTGGGACAGTGACATGAGATCATCCATCAGCGCTATTGATCAAAGTATAAATTTACCAGATTCAAGCTTTAAAGAAGTTGGGGACCCAATTATAAATCCATCGAATGTTTTAATTAAAGACGTTCTTGAACAATATCGCAAAATTGGTGAAGGTCACGATAGAAACAACATGGCTTCATTGGCAAACAGTGTTCCTAATTTTTTACATGATTTGGATAAAGAAGGTTTGTACGCAGATTTATTACAGATCATGGCTTCAAGCTTTGATGATATTTTCTTAAAAGTAAAAAATTTGCCAAAGATTAGAGATTTTGCATATCATGAATTTTTCAAAGAGTCTGGCCAATATACAAATTCTCTTAGAAATAATTTTATTTTAGGATGTGATGATAATTATTTGTTTCAATTCACCGGTAACCATACAAAACCTTGGGTTGATCATATACTAAGGCACTTTGGCCTTGTCACTACAGAGATATTTCCAGATGCATCGCTGTTTGAGATGTTTTATGAAAGGTCAGAAAAAACAAAGTTTGAGCATGATTTAACAGAAGTTAGAAACACTATACTGTCTAATATTCACAAAAGTCTCGTGCACATATTTAAAACAAAGGGAACAGAACAATCTTTTAGAAACCTTATAAGATGTTTCGGTATAGATCAAGAGTTGGTACGTCTTAACGCTTACGGTAAAAATGAAAATTTTCCAATTGAAATTAAGCCTGTTTATGCAACCGCAAAAAGAAAAACAATTAGCTTTGAAGGGACAAATTATCAAGGTACAGTACATCATACCTCTTCAGCGTCTGATGAAATAAGCTATATAGCATCCGAACCCAGTAAGAAGCCAATGTCTGTAACGAGTAATTTCTACTTTACGAAGCGGTCATCATTAAATCAAAGCGAAACAAATAGAGTTTCACTATTTGGAATGCATTCTGTATTAGGTTCCACTAATGAGGACGATCCACTGAAATGGCATGCAGAGGATTCAGGAAGCTTTCAGGTGTACTTCAATAAAAAGAGTAGATATTCTCCGGATGGATATTTTGAACTTTCCTCATCAGCAGGTGTTTTTCAGGCAGTCTCTTCTTCTATAATACCTCGGGTGTATGATAATACTCACTGGGCTTTGGCTGTAAGAATAGGTAAAAAAAGTTTTGTAGACTTTAATGTAATACCTACTGGTTCATCTAATCAATATGCAATTGAACTTATCGGGTATGAGTATGAATTAGACACACTTAAAAATACTTTTAAACTGTCATCAAATATTTCTGGTGATGACTTTGATAAGCTTTCTAAACAGGATAAAGCCTTGTATCTTGGGTCCCATAAGACAAACTTTAGTGGCTCACACCTAGATTCTTCTGACGTCCGCGCTTTTGGTATGTCTGCCTGGAGAGATATATTGGATGAGGATGAAATTAAAGAGTATGCGAAGAATCCAAATTTCTTTGGTCGTACTGATCCACTCAAAATATCATCTCATGATGACGGAGAGAATTTAAAAAGAGCAGAATCACTTTTATTAAGATGGCAATTCAACAATCTCACAGCATCAAACTCCTCAAATCAGATGGATATCGTAGACTTTTCAGCTCAAGCAGGCCAGTCAGCACAATCTTCTAAAAAATATCCTGGTCTAGCAATAGACATGGTTGCCGGCCCAAGTTCAATTCAGCAAGAATTTTTACCAGTGGTTGAATACAATGTTCTAGATAATCTTCACACTAGCGACCGGGTCAAGATAAAGTCTCAAGAATTAGATAGGTTCGAGTCAGATAGTAGGCCAATTACATACTTTTATAATTTTGAAAAAAGTATGTACCAAGTGGTGTCCATAGAAATGATAAACATGTTTGCAAGTATAGTTGGCTATAACAATATTATAGGCGATCCTGTACATAAATATCGCTTAGATTACAAGGGACTTGAAAAACTAAGAGAAAGATTTTTCAGAAGAGTCCGGAACGACATGGATTTGGATAAGTTTGTTGAATATTACAGGTGGATAGATTACTCTTTGTCAAATTTTTTAAACCAATTAATTCCAGCCTCATCAGAATTTGGAAGTAATATAAAAAATGTAGTAGAAAGTCACGCACTCGAAAGAAACAAATACCAACATAAAATACCTACTTTGCGTTTAAGTAATGAAGAAATCTCCGCAAACGCTGTGTCTATTGGCGAGTTTGGATTTAATTGGAAACAGCCAAATGACTTTTTTGAGAACCAAGTAGAGGCCTCTATAGATTTTGCTTCTAGTTCTTCTGTAGAAGTGTCCGATCAAGATGATCTTACACATAGTAACAGTCCAGATGCTCCCTTTGCAATATCTTTTTGGTTTAATTTACAAAACACCGGCAGCGGCGAACAGGTCTTGTTAAATAAGAGTTCCGAATATTCTGTAAAAGTGGATGATGACGACCTAGAATTTACTCTCTTTAGTGACGCGAGTAATCACACCACTATCACTGCTGCAAATCAAATAGGTACTGACTGGACCAGCGTAATTGTGACGTATGATGGTACGCTTGACGAAGCAACAGCTTCAGCAACGCCTAGGAAAATATACATCGACGGCGCTGTAGCATCTGCAACAACCAGCTCGGTAGGAAGCTACTCTGGCATGACAAATACTTCAAATAGTCTTGTTATCGGCGCCGCAAATGTCAGTGGCTCAAACAGTTTCAATGGTCGCATAGCAGATATCGTTATGATTACGGGGTCAGAGCTTACAGCTGGGCAGGCGACAGAGATATACAATGGCGGCCGCAGCTTTGACATTACAAATTTTTCCCGCTACGATGATGTTGTCGCTTGGTGGAAAATGGGTGATGATGCAGATTTAGCAGCAGGGTCGGGATCAATAAAAGATTATGTAGGGAACCACCATGGCACTCCCAGTAGTGTAACTATATCCTCGGAAACAACTAAGGTTTATAGTCACTTTAGAGATATACCAGCTTCAGATGTTAGGTATTCTTTGTATCAGGCAATAAAAACAGATATACCAAACTCTTTGTCATCCACTCGTTGGAAATCAACACCGTTTAGGGTAATCACTGGCATGCCAAGTAATCTTACCACCGGCATAAACAAGTTAAGTCACGAACCTCTTTCCGCTTTATCAAGAATAAACAACGGCCAAAGTGTAGTTGTGACAAAAGACGATTTAGACAGCCAAGCTCACCGTGTAGACGCGGAGCTTCCATTTACATTGACTAGTGCGTCTAATGGAGTTGAAGGCGCAGATCTTAAGGACAATTATTTAATAACAAACAACCATTTAGACATCTCTATAACGAAAGATGTTTCATTAAAGGGTCTTTTTGCAGATACACATGTCGGCGGTATGCCACACAGAAATGTCCCTTTTGGAACATCAGATTCAGAAAGGCCTGAAGCTTATAAGCTTGATTTTGCAAGCAATCAGCTCACAATATCACAAACTCCAATCAACAAGCCAAAGTCGATGTTTTTTAGAGGAGTGTCAGCGACCCGCTTTATGAATTTTTCAAACATAAAGGATTCTTCAATTACAGGTGCTTTAGGTAACTATCAAAAAGATTACGAAATTGTAAAGACATTGGGGCGCTTATCTAGAAATAAATACCTTGTGGAGACCACTGGGTCTTGGCTCTCGCAGGATGCTGCAGCGTCTACTCATATAAGTGGAGTAGTAGATTTTGAAGTTCCCCAAAGGACAAGAGCGGAGCATGTCATAACAAATAGGTTTACTGCTCTCGGTGGTCCAGAAACAACCGCTCTGACTAGAGATAGGGAGACAGAAGAATACTCAGTCTACAATACACTAAATTACAGAAACTCAATCGTAAGAACAGCAAAAAATATTCTTAGTGCAGAACCGTCTGAAAAGTTTGGATACCGGTCTGGAAGCGCAACTCAAGGGTCTATACACAAAATAAACAGAAATCCGCAAAGATTTATGCTTGGAACAGAGCATGCATCAAGATTTGACAATGAATTCGTACAACATCAAATACCACAATCTGACTATCAATACAGTTGGGTGACGCAATCAGTAGATGACACAGTATACGATTTCTTGCAGAGAAACGACAACCGTCCATATGTTAGTAAATTTTCTCTTAAACACGGACAATATATTAAAGATTTTTCTCAAGAGACAACTGGTACATTACCATCAGCTTGGTCTACAAGCAATTCTGACAAGTCTTCTATATATGCAACAGTCGAAAGCAACCAGACTATAGAAATAACAGCCTCCGCCGGAGAATTGATTGCCCCCGGAGCAAGAATGTTCTCGTCAGAAAATTTATTAATATCAGAAAATAGATTATATAGAAGGGTAGGAACGTCATACACGCTTGAGTATATTATAGACACTAGGTTTAATGTTGATGCTTTTGCAGTTAATCAATCAGAAGACCTTGTGGCATCAATAGTACACACTGACAGTTCCTTCAATTCAGCAAGAGCAATTGATATTCACCGAAGCTCATCTGGCGGCTGGGTCTTAGAAACTAGCCTAACCGGCGCTTTCGGCAGCAGTCTAAACAGAAGCACGAAAATGGGCGGGATATTCTTCTCTGGATCTTCCGTGGTATATGGAGACTTAACAAGCGGCACTGCAGAGCGTCTTAAAGTAAATTGGTTTACATCTTCTTCTTTGGGTTGGGGATCTAGAAACCAAAGTATTATAAATTCAGGAACGGACTATTTGCAATTTGAAACAAACTGGGCTTATGACTCCAGCACCTCTAAGGCATTAGTGCATGGATTAAATAATATTAAAGAGATACAATATAATCATGGAACTTCGCAGTGGGAAGTGTATCGTACCCATTCAGAGAAGACAAATGCTGAAGCGGCGTTCCTTGCTTATCAAGATGGTGTTGTAGCGATTGGTTACCCAGGCACGGGTTATCGAGGACTGGGGACTTCGACACCTGTTGGGGAAGTGAATATAATTCACCCAGACTCTCAAACAAATACTATTAAAGCACCAGATCAAGACTTTATAGATGGTTTCGGTACATCAATTGATTTTAGCGGTAGTTATATGGCCATCGGCGCGCCAAACTTTGACATTACTTTTAACTCATCTGAAAGGGAGTTAGTCTCTAATGATAAAGGGGCAGCATATTTGTATAAAATAGACTCAGACCAATCAGGATCTTCCGACTGGGCTTCGATTCAAAGAAAGATATATACTCGTGTAGAGAGCCCAAGAGATTTCTCCAAATTTGCTACAAGTCTGGGATTTACAGGGCCGGCTCTTGCTGTTGAGACCCCTGGCGAGGCTACATTCCTCGGGTCTTTCGAGTCAGATTCCTCAACTCATGTTAACATTTATGAGGTATCAAGTTCAGCCACGCCTGTAGATTTGGTGCTGTCAGGTCCGATTATTAGTGGAAGTTCTGGCCAGGCCGCTCTTCTATTTAAGGGGGATAGCGTTTTTTCTAACGAAATCAATCAATTGCCATCTCAATTTGAGCAGGTAACTGGTCATAAATTTAGAATACTAGAGACATTAACAGGAATAACACCGACTTCTTCTGAATTTTCTATTGAAATAGAAGTTATAGAAGGGAGCACCTCTTCCTCTGACTTATCAAATTCAGTGTATGGTTTAACATCTTCTCCGTCTTCAAAAGAGAAATTAGTTTTACAATATAAGGTAGGATCTGGAAAGTGGAAAACTAGCAAGATTTCTTTAGTTGGCTCTGGAACTACAGCGCAAGAAAGTCAAAAAAGTTTTAATAAACATATAACTGAGCTTATATCTAATGGAAAGATGGAAGAGGTACATGTCAGGATAATTTCTAATATTGAAAATAAGGACAGCACCCCTTGGGGTCTAGGAAAGATATCTTTGGTAAATAGCGCTGATTCATCAAAATCAGAAGAGAACTTGATAGAGCTAAGCAACTATAGAAGAGATGTCATAAAAGAAAATACAAAACAAATTGATGTTCTATATTTTACAAATGGGTTCATGTCTCAGTTATCTAATTTACAAGGATCTTCTCCATTAGGCTCCAGGCCTGGCGACCATGACTCCGGCCTACATTGGGGTAATGGAACAACAGATTATGCTAGAAGTGTTCAGCTTTGGGTAAAACAAGACGCCATCAGTATTGCGGATGGTGAAGAGAGTATAATTGCTCAACTTGCAGGTGGTACTGGGGCCAGTTATGATGCTGAGGGATTTTATCCGGGTGCTAGAGCGTGGGAACTATCAGTAGAGCATCAATCTGGAAAAATCAAATTTATTTTTAGAATACAAGATGACTATTCTAGTATTGCCTCACGCGGAGACTATTATGAAGTAAAGACTATTTCTTCGTATAATGTTGAAGAGTGGCACCATGTGTGTGTAACATATGATGGCAACGGCACTTCGACAACCTCGGGTTTAAAAATATATGTTGATGGCAACCCGGTAGATCTATTAACCAATAGGACAAGCACTTCTTTTCAAGCAATAAGGTTTCACGCAGATCTTAAGTTGATGCTCGGCGCTACGGATCCGGCACAGCAGTCTATGTTAAGTTTTATGGGTAAAATGAATTACCTAGCTCAGTTTAATAAAGAATTGTCACAAGCTGAAGTTCAGGAGCTGTATGAATTAAGAAATAATATATCAGAAAATTATAGCTTAGAGTTAGACCCACTTAAGATAACACAATCTAGTATAAAATCTAGTCTAGCTGCAGCATGGCCGCTGAACAAAAATAACTTACAGATAGACTCATCAACAGGTTATTCTATATATACAGATATAGTTTCTGGATATGAACTAGTGGGAGAAACACATCAAAATAGTAATGTTACAGCATACAAGAGAATTGCACCTTTCAGTGTGGTAGAAAATATAGAAAAAATTATAGGTTACACTCAGCCTTATGAGATAGAAAATTATAATACTTTAACAGTCAGTAACGATAAAGATTATCTTAAGAACACACTTTCGCCATATGCACATGCATCATGGGTACAACTTAGGGCTACAGAGTCACCTGTTGTTAGAAAGCAAAGGAAAGATAACAAGCTTACGATTTCGGTAAGAGGATCTCGTGTGCACCCTAAGTCAATAAATACTTACTATCATGATTTGAATTCAGAACTTGATCTGACACCTGGCATGACTTTGGTTAATGAGTCAAGGGAAGTGGAAGTATACGATGAAGTCTTTGTGACGAAAAAATATCAACCACTTACTATCACCTTGCATACAGAGATATCAGAAAATATAATTCAAGCTCCAACTAGTTCTGCTCTCGTTGTTTCACAAGAAGATATGAGAGACCATTGGTCAGGAGAAGAAACTCTCTCTACCATTTATAATGGCGATATACCCTTAGAAGACACTCGATTGATTTCTATGAAAGTCTCGGCGCCGAATGACTTAACTATGTTTTCAAGTGAAGAGTTGAACAATAAGTTGGAAATGGATCAACACCGTCCTCACGACATATCTGATATAATCCAAGGAATCAGAAGCGTTGCAAGTTCAGAGGTTGCTGTAGTTGAAATTGGATATAAAGAAGTTATTTATCCTCGCGAAGTAAATTCTTTCACGAACCGAGCGCGCACCCGCGTAAATTTTGATTTTTACTCTTGGAGAAACCTGAGGCAAGACAGGATTAATATACTTTCTGGTTCGAACAATTATGGAAACACGCTAGTCAATATCGGGTCAACAAAGATCTTTCCAGACATTGAGATTGACAAGTTCGATTTCTTGAGCACTAATGAGTTCTTTGTGGATTCTAGAAATATTGATAATAGATTTTCTGAAAACCCTGTCACTATACATTTGACTGCATCACGTTGGCCGCTAGACGCACGAAGTAATTTTTCTGGTCTTCCGTCAAGTTTAGAAAAGTCTTACTTCAAACAAGGTGATCTTTACTTTACCGACAGTGATATTGGCACTTTTGGAGAAGGTACTCTACAGAATGACTACAGTGTTTTTGGCATGGGATACAACGGCCTATACGGCACACCACCACCGGCACCTTTATATTCAAGAAGAGTGGTGCAAACATCTGGCTCGATAGAATATTTAGCAGGTGAAGCTAAGTGGAAAGCCGCAGAGCAATCTGGAAAGTATCCTTTTGAAAATTCTGGAGATACAACAGAAAAGCTAAGAAGGTTGTGGCAAGATCACTCATTGGTACCAGAGTACAGAGTTAGTGATTACATAGAGGATATTGTTCTTAACGAGCAATCTAATTTTAAAAAAGTTAGAGATAAATCCGATTACCTACAAGTCACCGGAGCAATATACCATACAAGCTCTCAGGAAATTTCAGTTGGCACAAGCTTCTTCAAGACCTATGGCACAAGCGATTTCATGAAATATTTCGGCATGACACTTGACGAAGTGAAGGAAAACAATCTTGGTGGAGCAGCCCAGCTAACACTTAAGTGTAACGCAGCCATAAAGTTTACACCTTACAGAGGGTTCTATCCTGTAGAAAGGACACTTCAAATAGGGGAATTGTTTTCAAGAGGGTATATGCCAGAATTTTCCATTACAGACGAAAGGCAAACTGCCGCAGATAGAACACAGGTTACATCTCCTGAGAAGATGGTCGAAAGAAAAATTAGAGCAAATTTACAACAATCTTTAAAACCTTTGATGGCACCAGGTATTCTATATAATTCAATTAAGTCTGGTTTAGCTGTAGATTATCCAGTTTTTGGTTCGACCGCTGATGACACTGCCCTTGAAAACTTTGACACTGCAATTAGGCAAGAGTTTGAACCGGTGATAGCCTTTGACTCAAGCTTATCTTCTCTGACAAATATAACAGGATCAGAGATAAATGCAAGTAAAGATGAAGGAATACCTCGACTTAAGGGACCAGTTGATCACAGAATCACATTCGAAGATATGTTGGACCCCCAGCGTTTAATAGGAAAGAAGATATACGATAATGAGCCGCACCCTTCTGCAAGTATATATTACGGCGATGCAGCAGTGACAAAGGTTTTTGATTATCCTTTCCGTTTCGGACAATTAAATTCTGATAATAATCAGAGCAAGTTGTTTGCGGGTAATTTTAACTTACAAAAAACATTAGATGATACATTAACTCCTTACAAGATGGCAGTAAATAATTTTTGTGCAGAGACAGTTAACTTTTTTCTTGAAAACGGAAATCTTGCAAGTCTTGAATCAGATCAGGTTAATCCTAATCTTGTTAGTGGATCACAATATAAGATGCGCGTTTACGTGAAAAACAATAGCATATCTATGTATGACAGGCACTCATCTTTTGGTCCTGCAGTAAATGAGGGGGATATACTAGTAACACAAATTAGTGGCACCGCCACCACTAACCCCGGCACCGCCGCGTTTGCTAGCTTGGGCTCCCCACGCATAACCATTGCCGCATCTGCAATAGGTACTGGATCGACAAATTTTGTTCTTGAGGATTCATCTGGTAGTACTATAAAGGTAGTATTTAGATCTGGGTCAACAGGTACAGACATAACAACCGGTAGTTATGGGCCCAACTCATCTTTCGATTACGATGTTAGTCAATATGGTAAAGTGTATGTAAATAACCTTACATCTTCGATAGATCTCGGCGCAATCGAAAATTCCAATGAGATCAATACTGTGTCAATAAATAAGTTAATGGAGGTGGCGGTAAACTATCACCGATGGTCAGGGTCTTTTGGGATTGAAGCAAATTTTGCAAACAACAATATTAGGCTTAGGCAGCGCACCATAGGTACAGCTGGAAATACACCCATTGTGTCAACAGGAAGTATATCATCTCTTTATCCTAGTTTTCCGACTCACCTCACTGGCGGCACGGCCAACTCAACAGATTATACCAGTGTTGTAACAACAAAGATAACAGTCAGCTCTTCACATGAATACGCGCCGTTTGTTCCTCCATATTTGGATCAAGGAGCTGAGCCATATGTAGAGATATCATTCACACCGGAGGAAAGCAGAAACTATTCTCTAGAGGAAATATTGCAAGGATCCAGTTATCAATATGTTAACTTTAAGGAAGTTCCGTCAAATGCCTCGAACAATGATAACTACAAAAATGCAATGTCAATTTCAGCATCACTAGACTTAACTAATTTCGTAGCATACGAGGAAGACAGTCAAGATCCTGGAACTACCTTACAGCAAAGAAAAAGATGGGTAATACAGACAAAGTGGGAAACACCTCTGTTGAATTTTAAAAACTCATCGGTTGATGCATTGAATTTAAATAACATGTCAGTTGTCTCGGTTACCGGATCGCCATGGCAATCTAGAAGCTGGAACCAATATTTAACCAAATCAGTGTTAACACATTCAGAAAATTATCTGACTTCTTCAACTGGTATGTGGCATCAATATGGCTCCATACTTAACAGTAATGAGGGCTATAACATATCTATAAGAAAAGTTGAGGGAGTCTCTCAAGACTTGCAATTGGCCCGAAAGGTTGGATTCTTGGGAGAAGACATGAAGCCTTTAGTAGCAACACCAGGTAAAATTGCTGAAAAGAAAGAAATATCTGAAGCTGTTGTTGCAATACCTTTTTATGTGGATCAAAGAGGAGGTCAATTAAAGTTTTTTACAGTTAAAAGCAGATTGCTTGATCAAGCAGTGGGCTTGAATAGCACTCGTAAAAGCGAATACATGCAATCCATTAGTGGCACTCCTGCATCTTCAGGTGAATACAAGGAACTTCGAGAACAATACTTAAGATTCTACAACAACCCAGGCGCCACTGGGAAAGAGTCTATTGCTTATCAGATGAGGATGATGGAAAAGTTTGTTTTCCCATCACAATTTGATTATTATACATACCCTGATTTGTCACAA
>Ga0163110_10000028_pt1 | contig 73702 bp, 65 predicted proteins | sample CRUFie1St17metaG_FD_108703 | JGI IMG/M metagenome (GOLD analysis project Ga0163110, IMG submission 108703) | Marine microbial communities from the Costa Rica Dome - CRUD Field 142mm St17 metaG | ecosystem: Environmental > Aquatic > Marine > Oceanic > Photic zone | place: Costa Rica: the Eastern...
AGATCCGCATTCATTATGATTGGACTTTGCCTTCTTGCAGATTTATACGTCTTCGTAGCTCCAATTGCGTTTGATATTTTCATAAACGGTGCCGGATGGTCAGTAGAGAAGTATAGCGGAGTAGTCGGTGGAGTAGTTGTATTTGCAGCGATGATAGCTCAAATAATTGGAGGATTTTTGGGAGATCGTTACGGTACCCGGAGAATCGCTATGGTATTCTTTTTGCTTCTAGCTTTCGCAAATGCTACTCTAGCCTTCTTAGAACCTGTATGGACAAATGATACTTTAATGACAATTTATCTTATTGTCCAAGCATTTATCGGTGCTATTGCTTGGATTTGCATTATTTCACTAACTATGAGGCTTACTTGGAGTAAAGTCGGCGGAACCCAGTTCACTGCTTACATGTCATTATTCAACTTATCAGGTGTGTTGGCTTTCTCCTTCACAGGAAGACTGTTAGAAATCTTTGATTATTCCTCAGCGATTTATCTAGGTGCTGTGTTAACGATGTTAAGTGTCGTAATGTTGATTTTCATTGATGAGGATGAAACTGATAGAGTTCTGGAAGGCCGGATTAAAGATGATGAGGTATGGGATGAAGAAGACCCTGACACAGATCTTGGTGAAAGACCTGATTGGTGGTCAGATGAGGAACTCAAGCCTTCAGTCTCTTAGTTAATAGTATGATATTTTATTACTCAAGTTCATTAATACCATCGGTTTAGAGTTAAACACAGGATGTGTTTATATGGACAGATTTTCTGAGATTTTGGAAGGCTGCAGTACTGATTTTTTACTTTTTACGCAAACAATATGTGGTTATTGTAACCGGGCGAAAAATGTTTTGAAATCCAAAAATCTAACATATTCTGAGATTAACTTCGATGATGAAGATAATTTACGGTCAAAAGTTGTTGGCATTACAGGGCATCGAACTGTTCCGATTTGCTTCGATATGAGAGGTGAAAAACCAATTTTCGTAGGAGGATCAGATCATTTAATTGACTATTTCCGAGATTAATTTACGAATCTGCCATACTTTGAATAGCCATTTTTAATTTATCAAATTGTTCGAGATTAACCATATGGCCTTTTTTATGTTCTAATTTTGTAACTTCCCAACCAGCTTCTTCAAAAATTTCAACATGCTCTATTCCTTGTTCAATCGGGACTAGATGGTCTCTTGATCCATGCATCCAAGCTACTTTTCTTGGTTTCAAAAAGGGTAAAATGTTCCTTAATTCATTTGGCCTAACAGTTTTTGTACCGAGTAAAACCAGGCCCTTTATTCTACTCTGAATATCGTATTCAAGCATAGCCGATGCTATAGCAGCACCTTGGGAAAAACCTCCAATAATTATTGGTCCTTCGGGAATTTCAGAAATCACACCTAGTACGGAATTTTTAACCTCTTCTAATGCTTCAACCCCCAATGGTTCAGTTGGATTTTCTGTTCGTAACCACCATGCAAAACCTCCTCTGGTTGGATGAGGAATTCTACCTTCCGGGCAAAGAACCTTCCATCCTGTGGGTGCTAATTTTTCCGCTAATGATTCCATTTTCTTAGAGGTTCCAGTCATTCCATGCATCATTACAAAGGTACCAGACATGATCATCATCATAGATTCCATGAATAAGTGATTCCACCTGCTAGTAATATTCTCAGATATGTATCTCCACTAAATGTAACAGAAAGTGTATATTCTTGGCTAGGATAAGGAATAGTACCCAACGTGCCAGTTTCCTCTGCACCAGGGCCCCAGACCCTTCCTAGAGGAGAAACTGATGTATGATCTCTCAAAGTAAGTGAAATCGTAGATCCTCCTCCACATAAAGCATCCAAGAAATATATCATTTCGTTCCATTCGCCATCATTGGGATGATCCGATACAAAGAAAGAGTCAACTATTTCCGCATCAGGGCCACTATTCTGCCAATTATTGCTGTACAAGTCACCTCCTCTGACAAAATAAACATCTCCTGTGTAACCTACTCCATTATCTGCATTTTTCATTTTCAGTTGAATCACTCCTTCTGAGTCTGTCCAAATAAATGATGAAAAGAATGCTATCCTGCCATCAAAGATATAATCAATTGATGCACCATCAGTTGAAGTAGCTCTTATTGAAGCAATCGAAGAGTCAACAGATGAAACTACTGCGTTCCAATCGTTTCCGAATAAATTAAAATTCCATGCTTTATTTTTCTTAAGTGGGAAATCTAAAACATTCTTTGCTTCTCCATTTTCAAATGGGCTCAAATGGTCATGAGTTATTCTTCCAAGAAATGGGTTATGATTTAGAACAGCATGCCTTCTTGCTTCCCCTATGCTAGAAATCGCCAACATGTATGCAGTTCCTTCTTCTTCGATATCGGTTGTTGTTACGACTAACTTAGTGGTATCGTCACTGTAATCCGGTGTTGAGAATGTGTAAAGCCAGTAATCTCCTAATTCCCAATTCGGCACAGATATTTCTTCAGAGCTGTTGCTCCCAGTTATACCATCAGTAACCGCGGTACAACCAGTCATTGAAGTCAGCAAAATCACCAAGATTAAACCAACTGATGGGTTATTAGCCATATTGAGTCCTCTAAGCCGCCAGTCAAGAGACTAACGGTATTAAGTTTCAAAGAAGTCCGGTTTCGGTTAATTTTCCGGTACCAGCCAATACCACTGCAACAATTGACATTAATTTTATCAAAATATTTAGTGAAGGTCCCGATGTGTCTTTGAATGGATCACCAATTGTGTCTCCAATGACTGCTGCGTCATGAGCCTCGTCACCTTTCTTGGCTCCAGAAATATGTCCCTGTTCAATTGCCTTCTTTGCGTTATCCCAAGCACCACCAGCATTCGCCATGAAGAGTGCCATCAGAACTCCAGTGACCAAAGAACCTGCTAATAGTCCTCCCAATGCATCCCATCCCAGCGCATATCCTACAATCACTGGAGCAGAGACTGCTACTATCCCTGGACCTACCATTTCTCTTAGCGCGGCTTGTGTGGAAATATCAACACATTTTTTAGAGTCAGGTTTTACACCTTCTTTACCTTCAAGTAATCCAGGTATTTCCTTAAATTGCCTTCTAATTTCGATAACCATATCTCCAGCGGCCTTTCCAACAGAGGTCATTGTCATTGCTGCGACAACGAAAGGTAATCCTCCACCAATCAATAATCCAATTACTACCATCGGATTTGTAAGGTCTAGATCCAGATCTCCGTCGATTGCTGCCGTGTAGGCTGCAAACAATGCCAATGCAGTTAACGCAGCTGAACCGATTGCAAACCCTTTACCTACTGCTGCAGTTGTATTCCCTATTGAGTCTAATTCGTCAGTAATGGCCCGTACATCGTTTCCTAAGGAACTCATTTCAGCTATACCTCCTGCATTATCAGCAACAGGACCGTAAGCATCTACGGTCATTGTAACACCGACTGTGGCCAGCATACCCATTGCTGCCATTGCGATACCATAGAGCCCCATTTCTCCTCCGTTGTTGAATTCATTTGCTCCGAGTATTCCTAATGAGATTAATAGAATTGGTAAAAATGTTGACATCATTCCAACAGATAGACCGGCAATTGCATTAGTTGCGGGACCTGTTTTTGACATTTCTCCAATGTGAGGAATAGCTTTGGTTTTAAATCCAAATACTGGTTCAATACCAGTGTAATATTCTGTGACAAGTCCTATCATTATTCCAACGATACTTCCCAAGACAACAGAGTGCATTACTCCCAACTGTACATCAATTAATCCTTGTTCAATTGATAGATACCCTCCAGCCCAGAAAAGTACAGCAGCAATAAAAGTTGTATTTCTCAGTGCGGCAGCAGCATCTGAACCATTCTTTAGGAAGGTCATTGAAAATACCCCTATGATGGAGGCGACGTATCCAATTAAACCGAGCATTATCGGCATCATTACGTAATCAACACCCATATCATCAGAATTACTAGCGATAATCATTGCAGCAATGATTGAACCTACGAATGACTCAAATATATCCGCACCCATTCCTGCGACATCTCCGACATTATCTCCAACATTATCTGCGATTACTCCTGGATTTCTAGGGTCATCTTCCGGAATACCTGCCTCAACTTTACCAACTAAATCTGCACCAACATCTGCTGCTTTGGTGTATATTCCTCCTCCAACACGTGCGAACAAAGCAATTGAAGATGCTCCCATACCAAATCCTGCAGCAGCTGAAAGATTACTGCCGGCTTGATCTCCTCCTAACCAATATGCGATGATTGAAATTCCAAGAAGTCCGAGCCCACCGACTGAAAGACCCATTACTGCTCCCCCATTGTAAGAAACTTCGAGTGCTCCTGCTTGGCCATCATTCTTTGCCGCCATTGCGGTTCTTCCGTTAGCAGAAGTAGCGGCCCTCATTCCAGAGAACCCTGCTGCAACAGATGCAGCAGCACCCGCTAGGAATGCTATTGCGGTTTCAATATCATTCAACCATGCCAACAACGCGCCTACTACGATAACAAAAATACTCAATACACGATATTCTGCTTTCAGGAAGGCCATAGCCCCGTCTTGTATCTCTTTAGTTATGTCTGCCACAACTTCATTATCAATTTCTACACTATTCACTTTCTTGTATAATACAAATGCAATCAGAAGACCTGCAAGGCCTGCTCCAGCTGCAATTAATGGTATATTTTCTAACATGGTGTTCACCTTTGTGACCCCCGCGACCAAAGAGTTGCTTATAATCGAAATCCCAATTAAAGCCCAGTTATCCGATGCCTGTCTACATTTTTTCTAGAACTATATTAGCGAAAGATTCTAGAATTTTAGCCCCATCATGCTCTCCCTTAAACGATTTATATTCCTCTTCTGAAATATGGCCCCATCCATATGCTCGTTCAATTCTCTTTCTTGCAGCCTCCGGATGAAATTGGATTCCCCAAGCAGGCATCGGATTTCCAGATTTGTCGTTAACTCTGATAGCCGTAATCATGTTGTGGTCAGTCTTACTTAACAAAGTGCAACTGTTCGGTATTGACATCACGTGATCCTGATGGCTGAATAATCCTGAGATATTTTCATTGTATTCGACATGGGATGTCAGTAAAACGTCATTCATACCTTCTTTTGTAAGTTCAAGATTCCATATACCGCTAGAAAAGGAGGTCGCTCTCTCTACCTGTGATCCCAATGAATGACAAAGTAATTGATGGCCGAAACATATACCAAGAGTTGGAATTCCTGATTTTGCTGCAATTCTTAACATTGTTTCTGTAGGACTCATCCAATCTTCCCACATACTGACGTTTCTTCTAGAACCTGAACATACAACGGCATTTAATTCCAAATCAATAATCCATTTTTTCATTTCTCTTTCATCTTTATGCATAGGCATTAGGATTCGTTTAAAATTAACAGATTTCCCCCCGATCTCGACATCTTTCTCATCCCAGAAATCATATTCATGGTCCCAATTTGGCACATCAGATTTTGTTAATTTTATTTCAGGGTCAGAATTAATACTATTTTCTTCTTCAAATGACTGCATTTGAGGGGTAACAAGTAAAACCTGGACATCAGATAATGCCACCAGTGGTTTGATTACTTCTTGATTCCCTCCGTGTCCAAACTCTGCTCTTTCCACCAGTAAATCAATAATTAATACCCTTGATGAACTGCGCATTATACACTTGAAAGAGCCTCAGGTTCATTAGCCCTCGTCTCTTAGCGTCTCTCGTAAGGTAGGCGATTGAATGGTAGACGAACAATTAATTCTCGCATCTGTAGGTCCAGTTCAAGCGATCCTAGATGCGCATGAGGGGGTTGTGAATGTGGTTGATACAACCGATGGAATAATCATGATATCTTTGGAAGGAGGTTGTACCGGGTGCAGCTCCACACCGATGACAGCAATGCAAATTTATTATTCTTTAATGAAGTTAGAAGATGTCAACGATGTCGTATTTGTGAACGGCGAACTACCTGCATACATGAGATCTTTCATCGATGAAAAACTTGGAATATGATTCACTCGTTGTTATTTTCCTTTTCTGCTGCTCTCATCTTCATTATCTGATGAGGATTTGTTTCTCCTTGAACATCCTTACCTTTGATGTTAATCATTCCTGAGATTGCTACAATGACGGCAATTACTGCAAATGGTCTAGAAACATTAGTCGAACCCCATAGTTCTCCGCCCAAATAATGTAAAACAAATAACATTATCGCGGAAATAATACACAACGCTGCAACTACTTTTTGGGTTAGTACTTCACCGTTTTCAAAACGCGCTAACGTACCAATTGCCATCCACAAAATAGTCGCTACGCCGCACATAGTGATTGACGCAGTTTCCAAAATGGAAACAATTTCCATGGTATTGGGTTAGGGTCATCATTTGTTTATGTTGGGGAGAATCAATCCGAGTGCTTGATGGTATCATTCAAGACCTAGAGTCTCTCCATAGGCTCATGGTGAAAGTGGGCGGTTGGTCCTTACCAAAGTCCAAGAGGAAAGAACCTCCTTACTTCAGCAAGACACAATTGGTTGATGTTTTGGAACAAGTAGCAGTTCTACTGGAATTGTCGGGAGCTAATGGGTTCAGAGTACGAGCATACCAGAATGCTTCACGAGCATTGTCGTCGATGGAAGAAGATCTATACTCGATTGTTTCAGAAGGGAAGTTATTGCAGATTAAGGGCATCGGAAAAGGAATCGGAGGGCTGATCACTGAATCAGTGTTACACGGCACTTGGGGAGAAATGCAGTCTCTTTATGATAAAGTTCCATCAGGATTGATCGAGATTGTTGGAATACCCGGTCTCGGTCCCAAAAAGGTGAAGGCATTATACGATTCATTAGGAATTGAATCAATTGCCGAATTGAAGTCAGCATGCGAACGAGACCATATATCTCCTCTTCCAGGTTTTGGCAAGACTAGTCAAAAGAAAATATTTGACGGAATAGACCTACTGCGACGATATCAGGGAAGAACTAGAATGGACATAGGGTTACTTTTCGGTCACTCCTTAGAAGAAAAAATCGCTTCAATAGAAGGAGTCGAAAAGGCACAGCTCGCTGGAAGTGCTCGTCGAAGACGTGAGACAATCGGAGATCTAGATATTGTCGTTTCTGCCCTAATTAAAAATCACCAGAAAGTAATTCAAAAAATTCTTGGTCTACCTGGAATCGCCGAAGTTAAAGGATATGGTGACTCAAAAATAAGCTTAATTTTAGAACAAGAGGTATTATCAAATTCAATTAAAAATTCAGTTCTAGATAAACGACTCGCTGAGACCTTAATTGAGAGGAATAGCGATGCTACAATTGATGCCCAAGTTAGAATAGTCACTCCGGAAACCTTTCCATTTACCCTCGCCTACTTTACTGGATCAAAGGAACACAATATTAGAATGCGTCAAGAAGCAATAAACAGAGGACTTAGGTTAAATGAGTTCGGCTTATTTCCGGAATCACTTGCTGGCTCTTCTATTGGCATGGAAGCCGCAAAACATACTTTACTCTGCGCCGATGAATCTGAGATCTACGAGAATCTAGATATGCACTGGGTACCTCCTGAGATGAGGGAGGATATGGGTGAAATTGAAGCTGCTTCTAAATCAAGGTCAATGTTACCTAAACTTATAGTTCCTGACGAGATAAGAGGTGCGTTCCATAATCACACTGTTTATTCTGACGGGACCAATACTCTCCAAGAAATGGCTGAAGCCGCTCAATCGCTAGGCTGGCAATATCTTGGTATTGCCGACCACTCTGAAACACTGAATATCGGCGGCAGATCAATTGGAATTTCTAGTGATATGGTCCCGAATCAACGAAGTGAAATAATTAAATTGAATAAATTTTGGTCTGATCAAGGTACCGATTTCAGGTTGTTTCATGGTTCCGAATGTGATATTTTGGCTGATGGTAAACTAGATTATTCAGAAAATACGAGAAATATTTTTTCTCATGTAGTTGGAAGCGTGCATGCTTTGGGTAGTTGGAGGAGCAGAGATGAAATAGAAAATACTGAAATGTTGTTAAGAGCGATTGAAGACCCAACTTTTACTATTTTGGGGCACCCTACTGGCAGAATTTTACAAGTCAGGGAGGGTTTTCCTATAGACATGCACGCTATAATTCGAAGGATGGGGGAGTTAAATAAAGAAGGGGTGCTAAAAGCCATCGAAATCAATGCATCTCCATATCGTCTAGATATTGATTGGCGTTTGTGTAAATTCGCAAAAGAGCAAGAAGTTCCGATTTGTATTAACCCCGATGCTCATGATATCAACGGACTAAATGATGTTTGGTATGGAGTACAAATTGCTCGTAAAGGATGGCTCGAAGCTTCGGACATACTGAATACAAAGTCCGGTGCTGAAATTGAATCTCTATTCAATATTCGATAATGTTCTTGATAAAGAGTCTCTTGGGCCATTATATGAGTTTCACAAGGGGACTGATTTTTTCTTTGGTGTCAATAATTCCTGCTATGATATTTGGTCTGGTATCATATATAATAATGGGCGGGGTGACAAGTTCCCCAGATAGTTCAGATTTTATGTTCGGTCCGTGTTATGGTGTCCCATTTTCAATAATTTTCATAGCATTCATATACGGTTTGAGAATACAACCGGAGTTGGAATGATGAAACGCTTTGAGAAGGCAATTAGGATTGGTGAAATTTTAGATGAATTGTACCCGACTCAACCTATTCCACTTGATCATAAAGATCCATATACATTATTAGTCGCAGTAATGTTATCTGCACAAACTACCGATAAAAAAGTGAATGAGGTCACTCCAGAACTATTTTCAAGGGCAGATAATCCAGTAAAAATGTCCAGACTTAGTGTTGAAGAAATTCGTGAGATAATTCGTGAGATAGGATTAGCACCAACAAAAGCCAAGAATCTCAAAAAGATGGCTGAACAAATTTTAGCATCTGGTGGAGAAGTGATCCCTGATTGGGAATTCCTTGAATCTCTAGCTGGAGTAGGTCATAAAACTGCTGGGGTGGTAATGTCGCAAGCCTTTGGAATTCCTGCTTTTGCGGTCGATACTCACATTCATCGCCTTGCCTATCGTTGGGGTCTTTCAAATGGAAAAAATGTTCAAACTACGGAAAAAGATCTCAAGAAAGTATTTCCAAAGGAAACTTGGATTAGGAGGCATTTGCAAATTATATTTTTCGGAAGAGAGTTTTGTCCAGCACGAAATCATGACCTCAGTCAATGTCAAATCTGTGGTTGGGCATCAACGAAAAAAATGATTAAAGAAAACAAAATTTAGTTTCTACTTAAAATTAGTCCAGCAATAAGTAAAAAGGTACCGAAAAAGAGAGATGGTAGTTTTAAACTAGAAACAGAATCGCTCAAATTTCTTCCATTTTGACATTCTCCTTCATCTAAACCCGTAACTTGACCAATTGTTCCTATTTCTGAATCGCATTCATTTTGAATCCTTTCGTCAATGTATCCGACTAATAGATTTGAAACTAAAAATAATATTAATCCGATAACTCCAAACACAATTGATACAAGTCCTAGTTTATTCATATATATCACCAGCATGTGCTTGTTATTGAATGCTGCTAATATACGAGCATTCATCATCTGATAACGATTGGGGGTTATATGAGCACCCAAGCTGTAACACTTGAAGTAGGACAAAAAGCACCTGATTTTGAAGCTGAAATTACTGATGGCACCAAAATTAAACTCTCGGATATATTGTCATCAAATGAAAAAGTGATTCTTTATTTTTATCCTAAAGATAGTACACCCGGATGTACGGTACAAGCATGTGATTTTAGAGATAATTTTTCAAAACTGCAGGATGCGGGATACAAGGTTATTGGAGTTTCTAAAGATTCTTCCAGCTCTCATCAGAAATTTATTGATAAAAATGAATTACCATTTGATTTAATTGTAGATTCGGATACTACACTTCATCAGATGTATGGAGTTTGGAGAGAGAAAATGAATTATGGGAAGACTTACATGGGTGTTTCAAGGTCAACATTTGTAATTGACATTAATGGTGATTTAATTTCAGTGGCTTACAATGTTAGAGCTGGTGGCCACGTAGATAGGTTAGTGAAAGAATTAGGCTTAGAGTGATTTGAATGGACATAGCCGAAAGGAGAGATATAGTTTCTCGTTTCCTTCGAAGATGTGTAAAGTATGCTGATGAATCGATTGAAAGAAAGAAGTCTAGAGGAGATGATTCTTCTGAGATTTCAAACTGGGAGAATTACCGCCAATTTACATCTTTTTCGGCATCGGAAGTAGAATCAGGAGAGTTAGATTCATGGTTAAAAGAAGGCGACTATCGATCAAATCCCAACGGTTATCCGAGCCTGTCCGGAGAAAGAAAATATCTTAATTTGGAAGAAATGTCTCATGCTGAGAGAAGTAACTGGTTAGCATCTATTTTAATGCCGAGACCAATTTCGTTGGTAGCTACAAAAAGCTCTTCAGGAGTTCATAATATCGCTCCCATGTCATCAATAGGAGTTGTTTCAAATTCTCCCCCAATGATTACAGTCAGTCTTTCAAAGAATAGAGAAGGTAAAGAAAGGGACACTCTTGTAAATCTAAGGGATCAAGGTATTGGTTCAACATGTATGATTTTTATTTTGCCTGCAACATTGGAATCAGTTAAAAACGTCCAATTAACCTCCACTAAGTCGCCAATTAATGAATCTGAATGGGATCTTATAGATGAAGAAATGATATTTGAAAAAGATTTGCCAATTCTCCCGTCGGCGTTAGTTGCTATGCGTTGCAGATTAATGGAAATTCATCCTCTACCGGGTGGGTCATTGGCATCTCTGGCAATATTCCAAGTTGAATCAATAATAACTTCAGGGGATTTTTCCCCGTCGAATAATGGACAAAAACTAATGCAGATTGATTTCAATAAACTAGGGCCTAGTTTCGGATATGGAGACTGGAACTTTGAAATTAACAATCACTGATTCTTTCATGGTTCATGTTTCAATACTTCCATTCCAAGTCTATGCTTTTTAGTATCTACTCTCATTCCTAAACCAGGTATCATTAACAGTGAGTCGTTTTCGTTGAGTGAAAATATAGGGATGTTATTTATTTCTCCTAAACTTTCAACCCTTCTCTTGCATACTTCTTTTTGACTGGGCATGTGTGATAATGATGTCAAATCGATTAAAATCATATTTCCCTGAATTATCTCATTTTCCATCCCATCTAATTGTATTCTTTGAAACTTGTCCGGTTTTACATAAACAACATTTTTCTGAGGTTGGGAAATAAGCCTCTCTGTTCTTTCAGACCACAGTGTGTCGCCCAAATCGTGAAAATCTGCTCTAGAACTTGATCTGGGTCCTGGATTTGCCGAGGTCTGGTTTTTCACTCTAGTATTCTCGCTGACTATATTTTTCTTAGGATCCGGTAAACCAAGTAACTTGAACAAGTTGACCATGACCTATCCTATTCCTCTTCCCCAATTAGTTCTTCTATCTCTGAAGCGCTCAGAACTTCGTTTACAGCAAGATTTTTGTCTTCCATGCTCAAATCATTCTCCATACTATCAGGCATTTGGTCATAGTTCGTATCTAGGATTAAGTCATTATCTAATTTGTTTTCCTTAATTTCAGGCTTATTTAACTCTTCTTTGATTCTTTTTTTACTGATCTTCTGTTTCTTACTATCTTTACTAAAAGGGTCATATTCAGGGTCATCAAAAGCATCGTCTATGGTTCCAGCGGATGGTAAATTATACTCACCTTCATCAATTCTTTTCTTATTCTTCAATATCATTGTTGCTCCCGTTATTGATAATATTAAAAACGCAACTAATGCAATACCTATCGGGCTCAGGACAAAAGCTGAAATTGAAAATGGCTCTTCCTTAACTTGTATTGTAATTCTCATTGAATCTGTGACATCGCCGTCATCCACAGTTAATTGAATTACAATACTTCCCTCGTTATTAAATTCCCATTCTACGATTTTTCCTAAAATATCTCTGTCGTTAGTCTTATCTCCATCACCATCACTATCTTTGCTTATATCCATATCCCATATGTAGACCATATTTTCCATATCATTCATTGAGTCACTTGTCCCGTTTCCTGATAATATTACGATGTCTCCATAATTCGGATTATATTCACTGGTGGTCATTCCTATAATTGGTTTTACATTTCTTACGTCAATATTTATTTCGGCACTTGCTACTCCTCCATCGTTGTCAGTGACGTGGAATATTATTTTCTCAGGTGCTGTATTAGAATCGGGCCATGAATATACTAAATTAAACGATTCAATATCACAATCGTCGACCTCGGTTCCTTGATTATCTGAATCTACCAATGGATCTAAATCATAACAAGGAATCAATGTCTGTAAATCATTGAGTGTATCATCTGCTATCATTGACATCTCGATATTCTGGTCTTCAGCTACTGGAAGCGGCTGGGAAAATGGCCTTATGGTTGGCTCTACATTATTCACTCTAAATGGTACGGTCATGAGATCTGTGCTTTCGTTATCATTATCGAATACTTGGAATGTAGCTATATGTTGACCGTCAGTTTCGTATATCACCTCAATTTGACTTATAGAGGTATCTTGTTGAATTATCTCTAAATCTGGTTTTTCTTCGGCATCTGGTATCCAGACATGTCTTAATGAAGCCATATCATTATCAGAGTCTTGTGCCCAACCTCTAATCGTAAGCTGGTCCCCTTCATTTACAGTATAGAGTCCGAATGAATTTGGGATCAGTCTATTACTTTCGAACTTTACCTCCCACTCAGGATTGTATGGAGCAATATTGGTTACATCAATAGTATATTCTTCTGTAATTGTTGCTCCATCATCGTCAGTAGCATCCACTTGGATGGTGTAAGGACCTTCTTGATCCAGTGTTACTGTACACTTTATTCCAAGTGTGGTGCCTTGCTCACACGGTGCATTCCAGACTATATCTACTGGAGCGTTTGGAGTTTGTGTATCAAGATCTATTCGTTCCGTAATTTCAAATGTTATCGGGGAAAGAACTGGCACTGTCTCTGATTCTGATTCGATTGTAATTTCAGGATTTCTATTTAGAATGGTAATATCGCTGCTGACGGAATGAAAATCATTTTCTCCATCAGTAACTATCATGTTAATTGTAAAAATACCATCATCATCCCAAGTATATTCATAAATACAATCTTCTTCCTCTGAAGAAACAATATTTCCTTCCAAATTCTCCAAAGAAAACGTGCAGTAAAAGTCTCCTCCATCTGGATCGTAAGAATTAATTCCACTAATTTGTACTTCTTCTAGGGTTAACATTTCTTCACTTATTGACAATAAAGCAATTGGTGATGAACCAATAAAAAGCGTGAATTCACCTTCATTATTTGTTAAATCACCATCTTCGATATCAATGTTAAATGAGGTAACTGTATCGCCAAATGGTTGATCTGAGGGCACATTCCAAGATACCTCCACTCTGGCTTCTTCAAGACTTGAAAGTGCAGGAATGTTAGCGTTAGTTGATGTCCCATCAGGTCCTTCAATTTGAAGTACAGTCGCTGGAGAGTCTCTAAGCCCTCTATTAATTACTGGAATACTGAAAGTGATTGAGTCCTCTCTTACAGCATTAAAACCAATATTCTCATCTAAAGTAATAGTAGAGTTCTCTCTTGTTCTTTCCACAGAAACTCCATCCTGATTCACATATAAATCAACTTCATACACATTTGGATCGATAGTTATTGTACTTGCACCTGTGTGTGGATTTGCAGTATTGATCCATGCCAGAATTCCATGACTACCCAAATCATCTCCTGAATCAGAATTATCAGCTGAAATTCCTGTATTGAATGTTACATGAGCACTTCCGTTTGATGCGGTCGTAATTGTCTGGATATCTCCTTCAATCTCATACCTAAACTGTAATTGTTCATTTGCTAAAGGATTACCGTTAGAGTTGCTGACATTGATCCACGCGGATACATCCATATCAATTGGAGAGAGAGGGAATTCAATATCAATATCAATTACCTTTTGTCTGCTCGTAGCTTGATAAGAGGATAGAGAATGGACTGCAGTGAATCCTAAACTTTCAATTGTCTCCATTTTAACATCACCTCTGACAGCGGGACAAAACCATTTGTATCCAGTGTCCTCTCCATCCGCGTTTGTACTCGAGATATTGTAGGAAGTAGCACAACTTGCGTAACTTACCCCCGAGAATCCTTGGCTGACAACTTCGTAGTTCGCCGTTCTCTGTGCGACAGTATCTTCTGGGATATCTACATAATCGCTAGATCCATCAAAGGTTGTGGTTGCAGTGTATTCTTGACTCCACGACTCACCAACTGAAAGTGGGAAGTCATAACCTTCCAATGGTGGCGAATAACTTTGATCGACTTCTAGGGTACCAACCGAGACGTCAATACAAAACCACAAAAAGTCTCTACAGAAATTAATATCTATCGTCGCTTCTTGAGATACTGTTGCTAGGTCTGATGATCTTATTATCGAGACCGTATCCATATTTACCTCTAAGTCTCCAGGTTGTCCATCCAAATTAATATTATTTGCTTCATAATAACCCTGTGACTCAACTTTGTAAACCAGACTGGATTGATTATCTACTGTTGTGATGTAGATTTCGGTCACTGTACTCTGAAGTGTGCCAGTTAATGTTTGTAAATTGGTGTTGACGCCCGAATCTGAAATAAAATCCGCCATATCCAAATAACCATTATAGTTCCATCTATCGTTAATTTTCCAAGCTGGAATATCAATCAAATTGTTACTTCTTGATATAGATTCAATCTTAATGTTATCTTTTTCTTCTAACTGTAAATCCTTTTCGGGCACATAGATACCCGAAAATATAGAAATCACTAATAGAAATATCAACGAATAAGTCAACGTATCTCGAGAGCGCATAGCGCTCTCGCACAGTTAGGCATTCATCAACATCGCGATTGGAGAATCTCAACATTCTTACAATAAATCTGCAAGTTCGTCCTGTATGAACTGCACTGCCTCAAGGATTTCGTCCTTGTGTCTTGCGCCAGTAATTACCATCTTTCCGCTTCCGAAAATTAGGCAGACAACTTTGGGGTAATCCAGTCTGTAAATTAATCCAGGGAATTGTTCAGGTTCGTACTCTACTTTGTCGAAAGGTAGATGGAACGTTAAATTATTCAAGTTTAATTTTCTTGGTAACGCTGCAAGTGGCTCTCCTTCTCTGATACCCCTAATTCTTGAATCATTTGCTTCAACCTCCTCATCAGTAGCTGCTCTAATTCCTCCTCCTTCTAAATCAATAACTCGAGTATTGTTATCATCCATTCTAGCAGTTCCGTAATAATCTTCTGGATAGAAAAGTGAGTATGTAGCTACCATGTTTTGTACTTCAATTTCCACATCTTTCAAGTCCCATGTGTCAATACCCGCAGCTCTTAAATCAGCAGTCATTCTTTCGATACCAGTATGAATATTCTGTTCGTTTTTTCCGCCTGTGCACACCGCTCTACCTGATCTAAACATCAGTATTGCTAGTTTTGGATCAACTACTCTGTATACCACTCCCGGGAATTGTTCAGGTTCATATTCACAATTCAATTGAATTGCGATATCCGGAAGATCTAGTTCTTCCGCGACTCTTGTTGATGCAACCACATTCACTACAGTTAGGCGTTCTTCGTCACTAAGCATACTAGTCCCACCTATGTTTACTTTATAAAGAATAGTTGTCAAAATAACGACTAAAAATATTACATAATTGCATTTCACAGTACAGAAACGCCATTTGAACCAAATTTTGAGATCAATGGTCTTCCGCCGCACAATTCTATTTCTTGGGCAACTCGCTCAGGATCATTTGTTAATGCTACCATACACCCTCCGCCTCCTGCACCCGTGAGTTTTGATCCAAATGAATATGGCCTAGTTGCAGAAACCATTAGGTCCAATAATTCACTGCTAACTCCTAGATTTTTTAATCTTTCATGGCAACTATTCATCGCCATTCCAACCGCATGAAGATTTCCAGCCTTCAATGCAGTAAGTCCTGCAATTGTAATGTTTTCTATTGACTTCATTTCATTATGTAACTCAGAATTTTGTTTCAACCTTTCTGCGACTCCGGATACCATTTCACCTGTTGGAGATGATTTACCTGTAAATCCTAAAACTAACCAAGATTGATTTATATTTTCATGTAACTCTGCATGATGGATTGACCAGCTTCTTTTTCCTTCCGGAGTAACCAGACTAGTATCAAAAATATGGTTCAAGCTATCGATTCTTTTTCCTGATACCACCACACATCCTCCAAGTGAACTTGCAGCAGAGTCAGTAGGACTGGCTCTTCCCTCTTGGCTAGCCGCTTCCGCTGAATGTCCTATTTTTGACAGTTTAATCAAATCTATTTCCTCATTCGGTTTAGTGAATCGATGGAGTGCAGCACCCATTGCATTCGAAAGAGCGGCACTAGATCCCAAACCTGCACCAGAAAATAAGTTTGATTGGATATTTATTCTCAAAGGTTTACCTTTATATCTGAACAGGTCATTTATAATATGCTGAATGTGAGGATGTTTTTCAGGATTAAATCTTTCAAAACTATCGGTATTGTATCCGTTATTTATTTCCCAATCCAGTGATTCATCGATTGTAATTTCGACCCCTGCATCGATTGCAACAGCCACTGCTGGATGGCCATACACCACTGCATGTTCTCCAAATAATATACACTTGCCGGGTGCGAAGGCTGTTGGCATAACCCTCCGTACCGGCTATAGGAAATTAGTATTGGGTATGTTTATTCAATCGGTTAATTGAAAGTAGTGTTTCTGCTCCGAGGCACATAACTCAATCCCATGTGAGGGGGAGAACTTGTTATGAAACACCCATTAGAGATGCAATATGGTCCATTTGACGGATGGACAATTCTACTTTTAATGGGTATTTTGTCAGTTTCATTTTTCATGTTTCAAGTGACCAAAGCAACGAGATTAGTGATGCTTGGTTCCGCAGATAATCGTTTTGATTCATGGGGGTTGAGAATCAAAGAAATGCTGATTGGTTGGTTAGGACAAAAGAAGGTTCTTCGTGATAGAGTTGCAGGAATAATGCATGTTTTGATGTTTTGGGGATTTTTGATGTTAGGTAGCGACATGTTGGACCTAGTAAGTGCAAATTATTTTTCCAAAAATATTCTGCCTTCACTATTGAAGGGACCATGGAATGGAGTTGTCGAATTAGGTTACACTTCAGCCTTAATAGGTGCATCTGCCGCTTTAATTAGAAGAGTAATTTTTACGCCTGAGAAACTTAAAGGTAAGTCTCAACTAGAGGGTAATTTCATTCTTGTATTAATTTTGACAATTACGTCAACATCCTTCATAATAGAATCCTCTGAAAACCCTTCTTCAATTTGGGAGCCGATAGGGTATTGGGTATCAGAAAGTTTGAGTCTCAGTACGGGTTTCATCGTAGCATCTTATTGGTCTCATATGGTGGCAATATGTTGTTTCTTGGTTTTAATTCCTGTCTCCAAGCATATGCACTTAGTTATGGCAATTCCCAATGTTTTCTTTCATGACACAAATGGTATTGGGACCATGCGTCCCCTAGCCGTAGACGATGCCGGGAAAGCAGTTCCTTTGGAAGATCTAGATATCGATTCATTTGGAGTTAGTACATTTGATCAGTACACATGGAGACAAATAATAGACGGGTGGTCATGTACATCATGTGCAAGATGTCAGGATGTGTGTCCTGCCTATGAATCCGGAAAAGGCCTCAATCCGATGCAGGTGATACATGATGTCAGAAATTATGCAAATGACCATGCTCCTATTCTGCTTAAAGGAGAAAATCCTGAAGAAACTATGTTGGCCAGAATAACAAGTGAAGCGGTATGGGCCTGTACAACTTGTAATGCATGTGTCGATATATGTCCGCTCTACATTGAGCACGTCCCTAAGTTAACCGATTTGAGAAGGAATGCTATGATGGAGACCATGGAGTATCCCGAGGAACTAAATGTTGCCATGGGCAATCTAGAATCCGCCTCTAATCCTTATGGATTTGGTCCTCATGAAAGGGCTGATTGGGCATCAGACCTAGATGTAAAAGTTGGAGAACCAGCCGAATATATCTATTTTGTCGGGTGTGCGGCTAGTTTTGATGAGAGAAACCAAAAAGTAGCTCGTGCGACTATATCCTTGATGAAAGAAGCAGGCCTAGATGTGGGTATCTTGGGCATGCAAGAAGGATGTTCCGGAGATCCTGCAAGGAGGGCTGGTAATGAGTATCTCTTCCAAATGCTTGCTGAGACAAATATAATGACTTTTCAGGAATTAGGAGTTAAAAGAATTGTAGCATCATGCCCTCATTGTTTCCACACTCTAGGAAAAGAATATTCAGATTATGGTGCCGACGAACTAGAGGTATTCCATCATACTGAAATAATGGCCAAATTACAGGAAGAAGGTAAACTTCCTGATTTCGATAAGGAAGGGAAGAGCATAACTTTCCACGATCCATGTTATTTGGGCCGTATCGGAGATATTGTTGAAGAACCTCGATCAGTTCTTGGAGGAGTCGATGTAGAAATTGAAAGACATGGAAAAGATTCATTCTGTTGTGGGGCGGGAGGGGCCCAGATGTGGATGGAGGAAGATTCAGATAAAAGAGTAAATAAGATTCGAGCAGAAGAAATCGCTTCAACAGGATGCGACACTGTTGCTATAGGCTGCCCATTTTGTTCCGTAATGGTAAAAGATGGTTTGGATACTGTTGGTTCCCAAATGGATGTGAAAGATGTCGCGGAACTTTTGTGGGAACAGATTGTGGCAAGGGATAAGGAAATTCAACTTTCTGTTGATTTGAATGATAATTCATAATTAAAATATTAAGCCTAATCTCCCTCCTATGGGCATGAATAATGAATTTAGATTCATCGGCCTAACAATTCCAAACCTAGCCAATAGTTCAGGTTCTATACTTATTCTTTGGGGTTTCTTCGCATATCTATCTAGCTCGACTGGTAGTTTCACTTCATTGATACCTTCATTTTTTGGATTACCTCTAGTGGTTCTAGGAAATCTTGCAAATAAAAATACATCAAATAAACACCATTACATGCATGCTTCTATGGTAATTGCTTTAATTTCTGTAATCGGAGGGTTAAGAATTTTGACTGCGGAAGATCCATCAAATCTTTTGATAGCCTCTCATTTGATCCTTATTTTAGTTGGTACAGTATTTTTAGTAGGAGGCATCTTGTCTTTCAGACATGCTAGAAAATTGAGAGAATCTCTCGGTGAATAGAATGAGGCCTTTAATTGGCATTACCACCTCAGTAAACCTGAGAGATTATGAGATTCAGGGCCAGTCTGTTGTGATGTGTCCCGAGAGTTATCCTAAGGCTGTAAAAGAAGCAGGAGGAATTCCTCTTTTAATCAGTAAATGTGAAAATGCTAATGATTTGTTGGACATTTTAGACGGTCTGATAATCTCTGGCGGCAGAGACATCAATCCTAGACTTTATTCAGAGAAGTTACATGAAAAAACCACCGATATTGACGATTCGCAAGATGAGTGGGAAGTTTCCCTAATTCAGGGCGCCATAGACAGAGATATGCCTTTGCTTTGTGTCTGTCGAGGTCATCAATTACTTTGTGCTATCAGGGGAGGTAAATTATTCCAACATCTTCCCACTACAAAAGGGTTCGAAAAACACGGAGAAACTGGTGGAAAATGGTCAAATCATAAAATAAAGTTGAGTCCCAATTCATTAATTTATGAAATATTAGGTCCCGAAATAATCGGAAACTCCGGGCATCATCAAGGTGTATTTGATGCTGGAGATTTAGATGTGGTAGGGAGAACCGCTGATGGCCTAATAGAGGCAGTAGAGCTAGCTAGTTGTAGATTTCTAATTTCTACTCAATGGCATCCTGAAATGTGCGGGCAAAAAGAGATATTTGATAGGTTAATTGAAGTTTCTGGTGAATGAACGGTTTGATTATTAATCCAGACGGATGCCGATGCTTGTTTGTCAACCCCACGGCCATTAATTGGGATCACTTGCCCCTCAAGGCCTACCAAATGGGCCAATTGGGAACTTGATGCAGTAGTTATACCGACAACATATCATAAAATGGTTCAGAGATGTGGAGGAATCCCTATACTAATTCCTTCTGGTTCGGGTGTGGAAATAATCGATAAGATAGATGCATTGATTATTTCTGGTGGCCCTGACATTAGTCCTGAAATATACGGTCAAGAAAATCATAAATTTACCATTGAAACGTATCCTGAACAAGATATTTCAGAAATTGCTCTAATTAAATCGGCGATTAAGAAAGATATTCCTTTACTTTGTATTTGCCGCGGTTTTCAATTATTATGCGCTATCCATGATGGTGCATTACATCAACACCTCCCAGAAACTGATGGTTTTCAAGAACATGGAGGATGGGACGGAAACGTGACCCAACATGAAGTAAATATTGTAGAAGGCTCTAGATTGGAGGAAATAATGGGTAATAGAATCATCGTCAACTCCACTCATCATCAGGGAGTTAGAGATCCAGGTTCGCTAAAGGTAACTGCAATTTCAAGTCATGATGGTTTAATTGAGGCAGTTGAGATTGAGAAACTTAATTTTTGTATAGGTGTTCAATGGCATCCTGAAAGGATAGAACATGTTAGTTTGTATCAAGCCCTCATAGATTCAGCGCGAGGTTCATGACTGTAATACCCTCGCCATCATTTGATTGAATGACCCTGCGGCTGTATGATACCCGTTCTCGAGGTAAAAGAGAACTAGAGACTCTTGTAGACGGAGAAGTAGGAATTTACGTTTGTGGAATCACTCCATATTCACCAAGTCACATCGGTCACGCTCGTCAAGCAATTGCTTTTGATATCATAATCAGATGGCTTAGAGAAAGTGGTTATAAGGTCAATCACATTACAAATTTCACAGATATTGATGACAAAATTATATCCAAAGCAATTGATGAGGGAGTTCATTTTTTAGAAGTCGCCAATAGAAATATTGAAGATTATTTTGAAGTGATGAATTTACTAAATGTTTTGCCTGCTGATTCTTATCCAAGAGTTACAGAAAATATACCCGAGATAATTTCGATGATTTCGAAATTAATTGCTGGTGGAAATGCATATGAATCTCAAGACGGTGTTTACTTTGAGATAAATAGTGCTCCTGAGAAATATGGCCAATTAACAGGCCAAACTTTGGAAATGGTCCAAGAAGGTGCAGGAGGAAGAGTCAACACAACAGGTTCTGGAAAAAAGAATCACAGAGATTTCGCATTATGGAAACTTGCTAAGGACAATGAGCCCTATTGGGACAGTCCTTGGGGTAAAGGTAGACCCGGTTGGCATATTGAGTGCTCCGCGATGTCTTTAGAATATTTAGGAGAGCAATTCGATATCCATGGTGGTGGTTCAGATTTGATGTTTCCACATCATGAAGCTGAGATTTTTCAATCAGAATGTTGCTTAAATCTCGAACCAGTGGTACAATATTGGATTCATAATGGAATGATAAATGTAGATGGGGAAAAAATGAGCAAATCATTAGGGAATTTTTGGACAATTAGAGATGCTATATCTAAGGTGAATCCTCTAGAGTTAAGATACTGTTTGATAAATGCGCCTTACAGGCAACCAGTTGAGTTCAATGATGTGATGATTAAAGATTCATCCAGTCATCACCAAAGATTAATTTCAGTTTATGGAGAAGGGCTTTCACTTTATGGAAAAAGCTCATGGGAAAATTCTGATTTTTTGAGGTCCGCCAAGGATAAATTTTCAGACGGGATGAATGACGATTTTAACACAAGAATTGCCATAGTTGAAGTTCAATCAGTTGTTAAATATGCGAAAGAGAAAATTGATAATGACGATTTTGAAGAAGTTTCAGCATCAATTTCTTGGTTGTCTGATTTCGCGGGTAAGATTCTTGGACTCCTTCCAGATGATAAATTTATTTTAGAAGAAGTCAATCAAAATAAAGAGGCTATGTCCGCTATTTCAAAATTAGTGAATGATTTATTGGAACAAAGAAAAGTTGCTCGTGATGAGAAAAATTGGGCCCGTGCAGATGAAATTAGAAGTGAATTAAATTCAATGGGAGTGATTGTTGAAGATTCACCTAATGGCCCATCATGGAGAATCAAATAAATTATTTCTGTTATTCAAGCCTTGGATTCCACAGCGAAGGACCGATAAGTCATATCACTTGCGAAATAATGTGTCTATCCCATCGGTGATTGAAACTGCATGTGTTGTTCTCATAGTTTTTACCACAGCGATGGCGGGATGTTTGGAAGCAGTTGAAACTGCAGTAGAGGAATCTCCCGATTGGGATACAGGTTTGATTTACCTAGAAGATCCATTAAATCATGAAGATTCTAGGGAGTTTATTACCAGAACTTTTTTTCAACAAGAATCTGAGGATGGGAAGGCTTTTTGGGCAGTTTTTGGAAATGAGGAAGGAGGTAATTGTTGTGAACATTATTTGGCAGGGACAAAAGAGGGCTGGATTGTAAATTTTGGGGGTGAGTACCCAACTTGGTCAGAAGACAGAGGTTATACTTGGCAAGAATACCAACCCTCTGTATTTTCTCAGATAGGTTGTTTAGAACCAAAACCCACAGTCCCCGGTCAGGAAGGTCTTGGAGAAGGTAGTATTGTTCAAGCAACAAATGGCGATTTAATTTCTATGGGTTGGTTCCCGTATCCTAGCACTAGTGGAGCAGACCAATTTTATGCATTTCTTTATGATTCTGATGACGAAGAATGGACATGGTGTTTCAATAGAACTCCCGAACCATTCTACGACAGATCCTGGCAAGTTGAAGTGATTGGTCCAATCAATGGAGGAATTTATGGTAATGGAGAATATGCGAGTTTAGTGATCTCTAATTTCTGGCATCAGGTTCAGAATGTTGGTGGTCAGATATCCACTGATGGTTTGAATTATGATTATTTCCCTTTTCCGGACAGAGACAGTAATTTAGACAGTATTGAAGTAAATCTTCTTTCTTCTAATTTAGGCGTTGAATGGGATTTTACCAAGCCGCACAAAGAAATGAGAGCATTTCCAGTTCCATCCGGAGGGTTATATTTTCCTAACTATTTCATCGATGGCACAGATGCGTTTTTGGACACTTCACTTAATTGGTGGTCTGCAACTAATCAAAACGGCTCTTCCCTGCCCTCAGAGTATTGTGCATTCGATTCATCAAGCGCATTACATTGTGTAGTCTCCGAATCTGCTATGATTACGCATTTAATGTCCTTTGATGGCGGTGAAAATTGGGATAATTACACTTATGACTTATCGAGCAATGCAAGCGAAATAGAAGAATGGGAGTTCCATTCCAGTGGCTTACATGACCTTTTTGTCCTAAGCGTCAGATATCAGAGTTCCACTGGTCCTGATGTCGATGTGGCTTACCACGTTCGTGATTTCTCAGAGTCTTTACTCCCTGATCAGCTCAGTTTTATCGGTCAGGGCGATTTAGATTCTACCTCAGGTGCAGGCGCAGATATTAGGTTTGACTTCGCGAGTATGGGGATTCTGCCGGATGGTGGTTCTTTCATAGCTTACCACGATTCAACCGACCCAGATCCTCTATTCGCGGTTGAATTGCTTATTCCAAGCGAGTATAATTCAGATTAGAATTAATTTTTTTCCTTGACAGAAAAATTTACACCAATTCCATCTACTTCGAAAAACTCGGCTAAACCTGGAATGTCTCCTTGATTTAAGTATGCAGTTCCTGCTCTAGTTTCAATCAGAATGTGCGACCAGTCATAGTCGAATAATGGGTTAGTTGAATCGATCCAGACATTAAGCTCGATCGACGCTTCAATATCGAGATTGATTTCTTTCCTCTTTGCTTGAACATGTCTAATTATGTCTCTTGCCAGACCCTTTGATATAAGTTCATCATTTAGGGACATATCCAAAACCAAAGAAACATCACCAATTTCTTCTATGGATATTGTTGCTGCTGCGTAATTTTCTTTTTCCACTCTTCTTATCTCTATATCTTCCATTGTTATATCATACCCTTCTAAGATACAAATCTCGGCTTCAATTTCGAGCAGAATATTATCTGGGTCAGCGTTTTCTAATAATTCTAATACAGCAGGTAAGTCTTGTCTGCATTTTTTCCCTAAAGATTTACGGTTAGGAGCAATTTCAATCTTTTGGAATCTATCTAGGTCTTCTTCTTCGGTGATTGATTCGACGTTCAGTTCTTCAGCTAATATTTCATGGAATTCTGAAATATCCGGTCCGCCTACAATCCAACCTGACTTACAAGGTAGTCTCTGTCTTCTACCAGCCTCAACTCTTACTCTTCTTCCGGTCTCGGCAAGTTTCCTTACCAGAGCCATTTCTTGTTCAAGGACCCAGTTCTGAGGAGGCAGTGTTCTATCTACAAGGTTAGACCCAACTGGCCAATCTGCAAGATGAACGGAATGCCCGGTTAAATCTCTATGAATCTGATCGGGCATGAATGGGGAAACTGGTGCCATCAATCTACAAACAGTAAGTAATACTTCATGTAAGGTGTGTTGACAGGATTTTTTATCGTTACTTTGATCTTCATTCCATAGTCTTCTTCTCGATCTTCTTACATACCAATTTGATAGATCATTGATAACAAAATTTTCTAGTTCTCTACCTGCTTTATGAAAATCCCATGAGGTGAAATTCTCATGATAATTTTCCGCTACAGTTGTCATTCTTGAGAGTATCCATTTGTCTAAATTATTTCGTTCTTTGATGGGCACAAAAGTCTCAATTTCTTCCGGGTCAAAATTATCTAAAGAGGCGTAATCGGAATAGAACTTATGCACATTCCATAGAGTAAGGAACATTTTCGCATAGGATTCGCGAACACCGTTAGGGTCGAAATTTGTTGGAGTCCATGGCGCACTTTGTGTCATCATATACCATCTGATAGAATCAGAGCCTTCCTTGTTAAAATGGTCCCATGGATTAACTACATTCCCTCTAGATTTACTCATTTTTTTACCGTCTTTATCCAAGATATGCCCTAAGGATAGACATCTCTTGTAGGCTACATTGTCAAAAACGGTGGTTGAAACAGCAAGTAAAGAATAAAACCATCCTCTGGTTTGATCTACGGCTTCACAGATGTAATCTACTGGGAAGACACTCTCAAATTTCTCCTTATTTTCATATGGATAATGCCATTGGGCAAAAGATGCACAGCCAGAATCAAACCAGCAATCCATAACATATGGTTCTCTAATCATCTCTCCTGAACAATTAGAATCACTGCAATTTAATTTAATATCATCTACATAAGGTCTATGTAATTCTGGCGGTATTGGGGAGTCCTCGGTCTTCATTGACACCATCTCTTCAACACTACCTATGCAATGTTCGTTACCACATTCTTTACAAATCCAAACTGGAATTGGGGTTCCCCAATATCTTTCACGACTAATAGCCCAATCTTTGATGTTTGATAACCACTCTCCCATTCTTTTTGTTCCGGTCCATTCTGGTGCCCATTCTACCTCTGAATTATGCATTATTATACTATCCTTCACTGCTGTCATTTTTACAAACCAACTATCCATTGCGTAGTACAACAGCGGATGGTCTGTTCTCCAACAATGTGGATAATCGTGAGTGTAAATATGCTCACGATATAATTTTCCAGCTGTGTCTAAAAGATTTATAATGTCGGAGTCACATTCTTTGACATATCTACCATCTAATTGTTCATGAGTGCCTTTGATGAATTTGCCATCCATTCCTACTGTATGTTGAGCTGGAAAACCTTCTTTCATTCCAAGATTATAATCATCTTCTCCATACATCACCGCAGTATGAACAACTCCAGTACCATCACTCGTTGTTACAAAGTCGGCTCCGACTATTGTCCAAGCATTCGAATCATTACCATCAATTGCTCCGGGGAATAATGGTTCATATGATTTCCCAATTAACTCCGAACCTTTGAATTCTTCCAAAACTTCCATTTGGTGCCTCATTACATTCCCTAGTAAATCTTTGGCTAAAATTAATTCTTCCCCTAAATTTGCTCCTCCTCTCCCCTCCCAGGAGTTTGATGGTTTAGCAGTAACTCTGACTTTACAATAAATAACATCAGGACCAACGGCGAGTCCAACATTTCCGGGCAAAGTCCAAGGTGTTGTTGTCCAAGCTAAAATCGATGAATCTACATCTTTTATTTTAAATTTGACGAAAACTGCTGGTTCTGAAACTTCCTTGTATCCTTGGGCAACTTCGTGACTTGAGTAACTTGTTCCTGTTTGAGGACAATAAGGTAATACTTTGTGACCCCTGAAAAGAAGTCCTTTTTCGAACATCTGTTTCAAAGACCACCAAGCTGATTCGATATAATTGTCGTGTAGAGTAACATATGGATCATCCATATCTACCCAAAAACCCATCCTCTCAGTCATCTCTCTCCAGGCTTGTTCATAAGTCCACACACTTTCTTTGCATTTCTGATTGAAGGCTTCCATACCATATGCTTCTATTGCTTCGTTAGACATTAAGTCTAATTGTTTTTGTACTTCAATTTCAACAGGCAAACCATGAGTGTCCCATCCCGCTTTTCTTTCGACAATGTGACCTTCCATCGTTTTCCATCTACATACCATGTCTTTGTACAATCTTGAGATCACATGATGAATTCCCGGTTTCCCGTTAGCGGTTGGCGGGCCTTCAAGAAATGTGAACTGGGAGTCCTTAGGTCTTCGCTTTTCGATTGATTGCTTGAATGTATTTTCTTCATTCCATAATTCAATTAAGGATGTCTCAAGAGCAACCGGGTCCAGATTTCCAGCCGCCTTAGGTACGGTCATATCAGACCCGACACGAGATGCTTTCTTGAACGTGACTAATCAGAAAAAAGTATATTATTCAATAACCACGACTTCAAAAGGCATAACCTACTGGGTTTAATCAGATGTCAGATTCGCTCACTTTAGATGTTGGAGGAATGACGTGCGATGGTTGTTCAAATAGAGTAAAAAAAGCGCTTGAAAGTATTTCAGGTGTTCGTTCCGCTGAAGTTTCACATGAATCTGGCGCAGCTGTCATAAAACATCAAAATGTATCAAGAGAAATCATGGTTTCAAGTATCAAACAAATAGGATATACTGTTGATGGACAAGGTGAAGATTTTACTTGGAAGGATGGTTCCGTTTGGAAGCAATCAGCACATAACACAAAATGGTGTTTAATCGGATGTTCGATCGGTGAATTTGGAACACTTGCTTATTACTCATATTCTGGTATAACCTCAGGAATAGAATTATATTCAAATATTTGGTATTTTTATGCTATTTTACCTCTTATAAACGGCCTTACAACGAGTGTTATGTTGGAGACAATAATCTTAATGAGAGGTCAAATGGATTTCAGGAACGCACTGTCTACGGCGCTGGGAATGTCTTTCATTTCTATGCTGATGATGGAAATAGCCATGGAAATCACTGATTTACTATTTACTAAAGGAGAGCTTGGTTTGATGCCATTAGCCATCCCATTTATGTTAGTGGTCGGATTTTTGACACCTTGGCCGTATAATTATTGGCGTTTAAAAAAATACGGAGTTTCTTGCCATTAGGAGTGGATAATGTTGCCAGACTGGAACAAACTAGCGGATGAAATATCTGAATGGATTTTAAGATATGCTAAAGAAAATAAAATTTCCTGCTTAGTAGTGGGTGTATCTGGAGGAATTGATTCCGCGGTCACCTCGACTCTATGCGCTAAAACTGGTTTAAGCACAATAGTGGTCAATATGCCAATTAACCAAGAAAAATCACAATATGCTCTTTCAAATCAACATATTGAATGGTTAACCTCTAAATGGGACAATGTTACAACTCAAATTATCGATCTATCAGAAACATATGCGGTATTAAAATCTAAACTGGTTGATAGTGATGTTTCGGAATTATCAATGGCTAATACTAGAGCTAGAATAAGGATGACCACCCTCTACGCCTTGGCAGGTTCGTCGAATGGTATTGTTGTTGGTACAGGAAATAAGGTTGAAGACTTTGGAATAGGCTTTTACACAAAATATGGTGATGGAGGAGTGGATATATCACCAATAGCCGATCTTTACAAATCCGAAGTATACTCACTGGCAGAATCGCTGGAAGTCATCCAATCTATTCGAGAGGCTCCCCCGACCGACGGACTTTGGGATGACGGAAGAACTGACGAAGATCAAATAGGAGCTACATATGAAGAATTAGAGTGGGCAATGAAAGAAATTGAAAACCCCTCAAAAGAAAAAATACTCAACGAGAGACTTGCGGAAGTAATGAGAATATATCTGAAATTTAATCAGATTAATTCTCATAAGATGAACCCTATTCCTATCTTTAAGTTCAATCGTTAATTTAAATAACAAATCATTGGTACATCAACTCTATGGAATCACCTGTTGGATACGCAGACAGTGGTCATAGGATGGCAGTAGAATTTGACAGGAAAATAATAATTTATTGGTGGTTGACGACCAACTTAGGCCTTCTTTCGACGGTAATAGGGATACCTGTAATGTTATTTTGGATTCCTTTCGGTTGGATTGTTCATCAAAAACAGTTTAATCATATGTCAGCAGCACTGACTGATCGCTCGGTAAATATGCGTATGGGATGGGTTTTCAAGAAACAACAAAATATTCCTTTAGATAAATTAACCGATGTATCTATTCATGAGGGGCCTGTGTTGAATGCGTTTGGAGTTGTCAGAATGCAATTTGAAACTGCGGGTGCCGCTCCATTTATTCTAACCGGGGTAAAAAATTCTGAACAATTCCGAGATTTGGTTTTAGAACAGAGAGATTCTTTGGTATCAAATCCGTCTTCTAACAACGGAAAAATAGGGTCAGAGGATGTATTTGTTGAGATTAGAGATTTATTGAAAAGTATTGATTCTAAACTCTCTGAATGATCACAAAAGGACCATCGCTGAAGACGTAAATTATTTACAATTTTAATTTTACAGGAGACTTTTATGAGTATGCAAAGATGTGGAGAATCAGAGGTTTTAGCTTCAATTGAAGACGGAGAGGATGTCAGTCTGATTTTAATCAAAAGAAATGCTGAATCTGATAAAATCACGAGGATACTAGAGTATGCAAGAGAACTAAGCATCAATGTCATTTATGGCTCAGAAAATGACATTTGGCGCATGTCTCGTGATAATTCGAATGGGGTGCCTAGCATTCTAAGTTTAGTTGGGCGTAATCCTAAATCATCGTTGGAAGAAGTTCTTTCTAAAGGGGGACTAATATGGCTGCTTGCGGGTGCTTCTTACCCAGTCAATATTGGTTTTTGTATTCGAACCGCAGAGGTTTCAGGATCGGATGCGGTTATCATTGATGCACAACTAAACAACCAAGAAAGAAGTGCAGCCAAACGAGCATCAATGAAAGCTCACAGGTTTTTACCAGTTTTTTGGACTTCCGGGCTAGAGGCGTTACTACTTGCCAAGAAATATGGTTTTAGAGTTATATCTGTAGAAGATGTTGGTGATTCAGCCCCATGGGATATTGATATGGCTGGGGATGTAGTGTTAGTAGTCGGTGGTGAAAGAAATGGTATATCGGAAGAGATCTTGAAAATATCAGATGAAATTATTAGGATTCCAATGTCAGGTTTCGTACCATCATTTAATTTGCAGGCCCCATTAAGTTATGTTGCTATAGAAGCACAGAGACAGAGAAACTGATTATTTTCAAGATTTTACCTTTATGATTTATTGAGTCTCAGTGCCGCCCGGTGAATATGAACGTGCCAAGCGAGTTAATCTCAATGCTCGATGGCGAACATGGTGCGACAAAACAAAAAGCAGCCAGACTGGTAATTGACTTAGCATCAAGTGCGGGAGCAAGTGACTTTGTCCGATGTGAACATTCTCATGTATCTGGTGTCAGTGTAATAACAGGTGGGCACGGTCTTCGTCGCTTTCTTTCGGATTTAGCAGGGGACGAGAAAGGAACCGTTTCGATACCGACAACTCTTAATTCAGCTGGCTGTGATAGAGAGAAATTCGAGGAAATGGAAATAGATTATCCTGACTTTCTAAAGTATCAATTTGAAATAATTGACGCTTATGATAATCTTGGAATTGACGCAACCTTATCTTGCACCCCCTACGACAGAGGTATTGAATTAGCAGAAGGAGTTGGTTCATGGGCCGAATCTAACGCAGTTTGTTTTTCAAATTCCTATACTTCTTTAATCACAAACAGAGAATCTGGTTTATCTGCTTTAGCCACTGCATTGACTGGTTGGGCTCCTCTCTGGGGCCTTCATATCGAAGAAAATAGATTTCCGAATATTCGTGTTGTTGTTGAATCATCAATGGAGAATATTTCAGATTGGAGTGTTTTAGGAGATTGGATTGGAAAGCAGATTCGACCCGAATGGAAAATGCCATGGGGGATGATGCCACACATCACAGGACTGCCAAGTGATGCAAGTTTTGAAATGAGAAAAGCGTTAACTGCGGCTGCTGCAAATTATGGATGTCCAATGCTCTGGGTGGATGGCCATACAAAACCACCTGAAATCACTGACAAATATGAAGGAGAATTATTATTCACGGAAAAAGACTTACAACTTCGGTATCAGGAATTGCGTCCCTCAGGCGCAGTAGATTTAGTGGTGATCGGGTGCCCTCAAGCAAGTGTTGGAGAGGTCAGAACCACTGCATCTTATGTTCGATCTAAGATGGAAAATGGTGAAATCATTCCTGATAAACGTCTGTGGATATTCACCAGTGGACACAATTACAATATTTTAGAGTCTGATGGTACCATTGATTTGTTAGAGGAAGCTGGGGCATTAGTTTTGAAAGATACATGCCCGGAGGTAACTCCTTACAATAGGAATAAGTATAACCATATTCTCACTAATTCTCTCAAAGCAGAACATTATTTGACTTCGGGATTAAACAAGATGCCGACTAGTGTTTCAACAATATCTGACTGTGTTCATCATGCGTTTTACCCCAATTCGATTAAGTCTCCTAGGCCCACATTAGAATCGATAAATGTCAAACCAATGTTTTCCAACAAGACGTACAAGACCGGAACTTTGGAAATAAATGGTAAAAGCCTACCAAGTCAAAATGAATGGTCGATAAAAGGAACCGCATTAGTAACCGACGTCCCTATTACCTATCTTGGGTATGTTAATAGAGATACAGGAGTCATCGAAGAAAGAGGGCATCCGCTAAACGGAGTGCCCATACAAGATACCATTTTGATATATCCTAAAGGATCAGGCTCGACTGTTGCTCCATTTGTATTGATGGGCTTGATTTATACCGGTAAAGGACCCAAAGCGATAATAAATTGTGATGTATGTCCACTTACTCTACCGGCTGCCTCTCTCCTGAATGTCCCTTATGCTCACGGATTTGAATTAAATCCGACCTTAGAAGTAAATACCGGAGATCAAGTTTCAGTCAGCCTCAATGATGGGGTCGTCCGTCTTTCAGTTATATCTCGCGTAAGCGAGGATTGATGACTGACCGTTCACTCTCAGGCTTTGTGAATACACGACCGAATCCTGTAACTTGTCGGCCACAAGACAAGGGTAAATTTGAGATCATACAAAAAGATGGGTTCGCAAGAATTGGAAGATTACACACGAGTCATGGTATAATGAACACTCCAATGCTCCTGCCAGTGGTTAATCCAAACATCAGGACAATTGAACCCAGAGAGATGTGGGATAAATATCGAGTGGAAGGATTAATTACAAATTCATATGTTATTTGGAAGCATAAAGATTTGAGCGAAAAGGCTCTAAAAAATGGGATACATGACCTGATAAATTTTCCAGGGGTCATTGTAACCGATTCAGGAACATTCCAATCTTATGTTTACGGCGATGTTGAAGTAGGCGTCGAAGAAATTATCAACTTTCAAAGAGATATTGGTGTTGATATTGGAACTATGTTAGATGTTTTTGGTAGACCAGATATGAGTCGAGAGGAAATTGAATCAGCAGTTGAGATTACCTCTAATCGTGCATCGATTTCGTTAAATTTGGCCGGAGAGAGTTTATTGTTGAATGGCCCCATTCAAGGAGGTCTGCACGAAGACTTGCGCGCCAAAGCCGGAGAATTAATGGGTAATGTAAATGGTACTCATGGAGGATTCACCATTCACCCAATCGGCGGCATAGTTCCGTTAATGGAAAATCAGAGATATAGTGACTTATTCCGAATACTCCTATCTGCTAAATCCACTCTTCCTCCAAACCGACCGATTCACCTTTTCGGCTGTGGGCATCCATTACTATTTCCTTTGTCAATAGCGTTGGGAGTGGACATTTTTGATTCTGCCGCATACGCACTTTTTGCTCGTGGCAACCGCTTACTAACACCCACAGGAACCGTGCGTTTAGATGAAATTACCGAATGGCCTTGTAATTCCTCTGAATTATTCAAATGGACGCCTCAAGAGGTCAGAGAATTGGATAGTAAGAGACGAGAGAAAGTTTTAGCAAGACATAACCTAGAAGTTACACAATCTGAGTTAGCCCGCTGCCGTGAGGCTATTCGGAATGGAAAAATTTGGCAATTAGCAGAAGAAAGAAGTCATTCTTCAGCTCAATTAAGAGAAGCATTTCTATGGGTTTTGGACCAATTAGATCAACCTGATAACGGCCCCGTGGGTGTTTCATCGCTAAGGATGATATCGTCTACTAATCCGGTCAGAAAAGGTGGCGAAAACCTATTAGACGACATCGAAGATAGGCCGCATATTCTTCATTTTAAATCCCTACTTGCATTAAGGTGGAGAGTTCCAGGATCTTGGTGGAATGGTTCTCAGAGCAGCCCTAAGAGAATAGTCGTAATTGAAGGAGTTAGTCCACCTTGGCGAGAAAGTTCATTGAATACCATAGTTTCTTTACTTGAGGAGGTTCCTGAGTCAATAATAATGATTTCAACACCTCTAGGACTGATTCCTTACAGCTTAGAAGATGTATCTCCCTGGTGCCATATTGATGGGTCTGATGATATATGGAACTCTCCATTGGACGAAAACGAGATAATTGAAGAACTGATTGAATTAGATTTGGATGGAGTTCCGCTTATCAGAATCACGCCGAGTATCACTTCTGATGTAGAACACAAAGGGAAAGAAGAAATTTATGACTGGATAGATCGTTGTTCAATAGTTGATAAACTATCCGTTATTAATGGTATCTCGCCTTCTTTAGGTTGTAAATTAACTCATGGTATGACTACTCGTAAATCTAAAACCAAGAGAATGGTAAATGTATATTTAGACAAATCACATATAATTTCGCCTAGATTGAATGACGGAGGAATCTCGCTGAGTTTGGAAGGTGCTCTGTTACTTAATCAGTTATGTGCTGGTAAACCCATTCCTTTTGGGGTAAAATATGAGGGAAATGAATTAGATCATCCCGGTATTGCTAAGGTAATGATTGTTGATGATGCAATTCCATTCGTAGGAGACGGCAAAAACGTAATGCAAGGATATGTAATAGGTGCAGATCCACATTTAATTCCGGGGCAGCCATGTCTGGTCGTAGACTCAAATGGGAACTTAGTAGCTCATGGTATTCCTATTACAACAGCTCGAGAAATGGCATTTATGAAAAAGGGAATTGCGGTTAGAGTGCGCGATGGAGCTTTAAAAAATAAAAAATAATTATCAGGTCCTGTAGGGGATTAATTCAAGAACGTGATTTACAACGAGGTTATGACACTCGTGGTGCGAAGGCGATTTTATGACTGATAACCCTTCTGATAACTTAGTTATTGAAACTACAGATCTGGTGAAGATGTATGGTCCTCACTTAGCTCTGGGAGGGCTGAATCTTAAGTTGGAATCGGGTGCAATTGGAATACTGGGTCCAAATGGTGCGGGTAAATCCACATTCTTCAAATGTATCTTGGGACTTATTACGACAACATCTGGGCATGGGAAAGTGCTAGGTTATGACATTAGAACCCAGGGTGATCTTATCCGCTCCAGAATTGGCTATATGCCTGAATATGACTCATTAGATCCTGAATTAACAGCTCTTGACCAAGTGCGTTATTCGGGAGAATTAATTGGCATGAATCCGGCACATGCTACTCAGAGAGCACACGAAGTATTGGAATACGTTGGACTTAAAGATCAGAGATATAGAAAAATAGGTACATTTAGTACTGGAATGAAGCAAGCTGCTAAATTGGCTTGTGCCCTAATTCATGATCCTGAAATATTGATATGTGATGAACCAACTAACGGCCTTGATCAACGATCGAGAGAGTTTATGCTTCAAACACTGAGAAATACTGTGACTCAAGGAAATAGAACCGTATTAATGAGTGGACATGTTATGGATGATATTCAGGAAGTCTGTGATAGTATTGTAATGATACATAAAGGGAAAATAGTGGTTCATAGCCGAATCGAAGAGTTAGCAAGACAAGTCGATGAAGAAATAGAGATTTCCGTATGGGGAGGTTCTTCCAGAATGCAAAGTTCTTTGGAATCTCGTGGCCTTTCCGTCCGTCGTTTAGGCAGGATCATCAGAATTAAAGTTGAATCCGAAGATACAATTTCAATTATTTTGGAGTGTGCGGTTGAGAGCGGAGTTCAAGTCCGCAAGATGGGTGAATACGAACCCGATTTAGAAGATATTTTCTTACTTATTATGGACAAACTAGGTGCGGAGGTTAAGACAACCTCAGACCTTATGACTTCAGAACACACAAGAAGGGTTGCTAATGAGTGATGACTTAATTGACTTAGACGGCGGCCAAACAAGGCTTGAAGCCGCTTATGGTTCTGATGACGGTGATGAGGATCTTTTTGCTATTACCGCAAAAAGGGAAGCATCTGTTGGAGCAATATTTGAACAAAACTATCGGCCATGGGATGGAGATTTCGGACCGCGATGGGTCAGAAATTATGCTATTTTTAGACATCATGTATTTGGAATATTTAGTTCGAAAGGTCACCGAAGTTATAATCCATTTATTCGACTTACAATATTAGTGATTTTTATTGGTGCAATTGCTCCAATTGCAATGCTCTTCTTTTCATCTTTGTTTGGCACTGGTCCTGATGGTTTTATCGATAAAATGTGGGGTGTCAATAGAAGTAATCTTTGGGGTCAGGTGCTGGGTTACTTTCCAAGGAACTTATGTTATTGGCCTCTCCTTACTGCACTTGTTGTAGGTGGAATGATCTCTGACGACCGAAGAAATGGGACTAGTGCAATATATTTTTCAAGACCTGTTACAAGAGTAGATTACACCATGATGAAGTACCTTAGTGTAGCAGTAGTTTTAGGATTTGTAATAATCTTTTCATATATGTCTTATTACACTTTAGCTATAGTTTTCAAAGGTGAAGGTTGGGGATTTTTGATTGATACATTGCCTATGTTCTTAGCAGGTTTATTATGCAGCATATTATTAGTAATTACATACACCTCGATAGGGCTTGCTTTGTCTAGTATAAGTCAAAGTCGATTTTTTTCCGCTATCGCTTTTTTGAGTATAATTTATGGGACGAAATTAGTAGCTCTGTTAATTGATTTGCAGTTTGAAACCTCGATATTATACATACTTAGCCCATATGACTGTCTTGCCCATTTCGGACAATGGATTTTAGGGTTAGAACTAAATTATTCCCATTCCCTTTCGCTCTCAGTTGTATCTTTAATTTTAATGAATTTAGTCTCAATTCTAGTATTAGTGTCAAGAGTTAGTTCACTGGAGGTTACCAGAGAATGAATGAAAATAGAAAAGTTCCTTCTGTAGTCGTTGAAAACGCTTCAAAGTGGTATGGACAGGTTATTGGCATTAATGATGTTTCTTTGGCTATTGAAGGGGGAGTTACAGGGATACTAGGCCCCAATGGAGCAGGTAAGTCAACATTGTTTAAACTATTAATGGGCCGAATTAAACCTAATCAAGGCAGTGTGAAATTATTTGGAGTCGATCCTTGGGAAGACACCTCTCCTTACCGGAGAATAGGTTATGTCAGTGAATCTGAGAGGCTTTATGATTGGATGACAGGTCAAGACTTTGTATCCACTCTGGCAAGGTTGCATGGCATGACTCGAAAAGAGGCGGATTCTAGAGCGGAGCATGTTTTAGAATTCGTCGGACTTCACGATGTTCGTCATAAAGAGATTGGCAAATATAGTAAAGGTATGAGGCAGAGAGTTAAGATCGCACATGCACTAGTTCATGACCCCGATTTGATAATTCTAGATGAACCATTACATGGATGTGATCCTATCGCAAGAACTAGTATCATGAATGTAATAAAGGAACTTGGAAATCAAGGAAAAACCGTCTTGGTTTCCAGTCATATTTTGGAAGAAATTGAACGAATTACTGAGCAAATTGTAATTTTACATAATGGGAGATTGTTGGCATTAGGAAATATTTATGCAATCAGAGACCTGTTGGATAAACATCCTCATAGGATAATGATCACAACGGATGATCCTAGGAAGCTAGCGAATGCATTTATTGGTGAAGAACCAATTTATGGTGTTAGATTTCCAGAGGAAGGTAAGTTAGAAATCCAGACCAATGATTTGTCGGCAGCGCATTCAGTATTGCCTAGAGTCATTGTTGAATCGGATGTAAGAGTTTCACGAATTGATAATCCGGATGATAACTTAGAGTCTTTGTTAGAATATTTGATTGGGGGCTAATAAATGGATAAACTAGACGAACAAGGTAGGAACTTGTCCACTACTGTTTGGACCCAACTTGATCGGAAAGCCGGAGCAATCACTGAACTAACTATTAGGCAACTTCGAAATAGAATTTCTACTTGGGTAGTTTTAGGAGTGGGCGTTCTATTAATTTCCCTATTGCTTTTATTTTATATCGACTCAATCCGTGATGAATTCGAACCTTTTGACAATGATGGAGACAGTGAAGATTGGGATAATGATGGATATCCACTAGGGCAAGAAAATATCTATGGAACTAGCGATTATGATGAGTTCGAGTTCCCAGGTTCATCCGAGTATATCTATCAAGGCGATATTGATTGGAATGATCAACCTCGAACTCATTACGGGAATCATACATGGTATTATGCATGGGGTTATTTTAATCCAATTTGGATAGATACAAACGCAACGAATCCTTTTGTCTGGAATTCATATAGTTGGATAGACTGGAGTCTTGGGAATTATTCTTGCGAGGAAGGAGGTTTAGGAAGTGATCCATTCGATTTTGGTCCGAATGGAGATTATGGTTTCAACGTTTTAGAAAGGAATTATTGTCAATTCGATAATGGCACATACGCTATGTTTGGCGCCGCGTTTAGAGGAGAAGGAGAATTCTTTGTCGAACCCGGATGGAATACTGAATGGGGCTACGTAACGGAATCATTTTTTGTTGAAAAGCACCCTAAATCAATGTATATCGATGAAGATGATATCGATTGGGACGGTACAAGAATTTCAAGCTCGCAAGGATATGATGATGATGGAGACTGCTTGAAAGATAATTATCTCATAGAAAATACGCCAAATGACAGTAATAGAAATGGTATCGAATGTGATGTTCAATGGACATTTGACCAATATGGTAATCTTGTAAGTATCAGAGCGGATTCTAATGTGGATGAAGATCCTGACGATTCTAAACATATTGGGGAATCGAGTCATAGAACTTTCATAATAGGAACCGGGAAAATAGCATTTGTAATGATATTAGGATTATTTCTTCCATTATTTTTGGCCTTAGGCCTTGTCAGAGATGAATCTGAAAACGGAACTCTACACTACCTTCTTTCAAAGCCAATTCATCGTGGAGAATTTATTTTATACAGATTGTTGGGTTATTTAGCAATTGTTGTTTCCTACACAGTAATGCTGACTTTCATAGTTGCTTTTATTACGTCTATTATTGGCCCTGGTGATTCAATAATTCGCCTTTCAGACTATCCTGTTTGGGTAGGCATCTCACTTTCTACAATATTAGTACTGACTGCGTATGGTTCGGTATTCAATACTGTTGGGCTAGTACTACCTAGATATGGTGTATATCTCTGTATCTTGTTTGGAGTATGGGAATTTTTGATGGGGCTTTTCACTATAACCATCCCCGATTCTGATATTACCATGTTATCCATTTCTCATTGGGCCATACAAATTATCGATGCTACTGTAATGATTGCCTGGAGCGATACTCCGAGACTGCAACAGCAGGCGGATGCATTCGGTCTGGAAACAGGTATCTCCTTTTTCTGGCATCCTCCAGTTCATACATTGGGTACAGGAAGCCCTTTTGTTGCATTGACAACTAGTGTTGTTTTTATCTTAATTTTTAGTTTAGGAATGATTTTTATTGGGCAATTAATTTTTAAAAATAAGGAGATTATGTGATCCATATGGTGGATGAATTGAGCAGATTTTCGGGCGACTACTCTTCTCTATGGCGTCTAGATATAATGCCATCTTTAGCACGTCTATCATGGTGGTGGTGGTGGGTGATATTATTCATCCCAGATCCAGATAATCCCTCTCGTTCGAGACAACTAATGGTACTCTGGTCATCGAAAGAAACACCTGCGATACGCGTTAATGATCATTGGTGGAAACCAGGTTCTAGGATGAGAGTTGATGATCATGGAGGGCATGTTGTTCCAGGAATGGTGTGTTCATGGTGGTATGATGGTAAAGAAATGCACGAGCCTTTAATCATGAAAGAGTGCAAAATGGTTTCTTTAGATGATAAACACCCTCTCTGGCCTTCAGAAGGTATTGGAGAAGGATCCGGTGCTGTAATACCATTGGTTGATGAGGATTTATCACTTGGTTTAACGAAGGGAAACAAGAAATTTTGGCTCAATCTGACTAGTGATGTAACAGCGCAAAAAAATGGTGCTCCTAAATCAATCAAAGCCGAACTAACACCGTGGTGGGGACCACCTAGTAAATTAACATACAAGAATAATCTCTTTTTATCAAATATGGGATATGATATACTTAGAATTCAGGGCACGAAGGCATCTATAGTAATTGATGGAGAAGTGTTTGAGGGTTCAGGATATTTCCAAAAAGTGAGTGTTCAGGCACCAACAGTACCTTGGTTCTGGGGTATGTTACATTTTGATGACGGCTCTTATCTTGATTGGTTTATGCCTCATGTTTCTTTTTCTTGCTTAAATATGGATGATAAACCATGGAAATTAAGGGATATTTTTAGGAAAAAAATGAGTGGTTCTGGTATTTTTCATGATGCCAAAAGAGACAAAACTCAAGAATTTACAAATTGCGATGTGGAATTGATTGAACCAGGAGACACAAAAAATATTCTAGTTGATAATGATGGTAATAAATTACCAAAATTTAGAGTCCGCCTATGGAATGAAGAAACAAAAATATCTTTGGAGGTTCGAGCGGTCTCCAGAGCAAAATGGACTTTTGACCAGCCAACACGCGCGGGATTGGTCAGTCATCTCACTTACAATGAATATCCCCTCGAATTATTGAAAATATCTATTCTTGACTCTCAAGGGCTTCGAAATAAGAATGATTACTCATGGATACATGGTAATGCTGAACATTCATGGGGATTGTTACATTGAAAGGTGTTTGAAATGGATAAACTTTCCAATAATTCAGTCGATTTAACAGACGAAGATTTAATTCGAGAAAAATTCTCTACACTGGAAATTGATGAAACTCCTATTTGGCATGGTTCTCCAACATTTTTCTCTTACACTCCAAGATATTTTATAGCTGCAATAATCTTCATTGTTCATTTCATTTTTTATCGTGTTGCTGTGACTGTCTATGCTGAAGGCAAAGAAGGCTTTTTTTACACTTTTTTTCGTATAATTGATCAATTGTTTGACTTCATAGATGTATTTGCCTTCGTTATCGTTATGTTAATAATTGCGAGAATTAATCATTTTCTAAACTTCTCCTCATCGAATTTGAGAACTACATTTTTCCTGATATTTATAGGCCTAATACCTGCAATTTGGTATATTATTAACGTAATTGATTGGGTTCTTTTATTGCTAGGTAGGGATAATCTAAATGTGCCTGAGTGGTTCGACTCTTGGTTTCTGGGTTTGGGTGTAGCAAATACAATTATATTCTGTATTTACACAGCTATCTCTCAGGTTTCCTATTCATACCTGATTACAGACAAAAATATCTACATAAGAAGAAAGATATTATTCTTTTACAATTCAATCAAAGTTTACAGTTTGGACGAATTGATCAATATTAAAACTCAAATATCTTTTCTTGGTAAAATAATAGGTTATGGTAATGTATTGATGATTACTGAGGGAGAATCTCAACCAAAAGTAAATATTGAAAAAGTGGGATTGAAAAAATCATATAATATTATTAAATCAATAATATCTTACAAAAGGGTACATAAGAATCCGATATTACCGCCTTCTGAATGTCTTTTTGGCATTAGGAGGCCGATGGTTGTTTACAAATTGGCAAATGATTTAATCGATGAAAGTGAACCGAAAATGGAAATTTAAGTGCCCGCATTGTTATTAATGTAAAGCTATCGAGACCTTATTAGAGGGATTCACATGTCCGAAGAAGATATCATTACAATAGCAGCACAACACATCACTAAAGGAGACTTCATGGGGGCAATGGAAATATTTGAGAACCATGTTAATGAGAATCCAAAAGACCCTGCTGGATACCACGGATGGGCTGAAGCAGCAATGTTCGAAATACAAGAAAATGGTAATTTTGACGAAAAGGGAAATGATAGAATAAATGAAGGTAAAGTACAATCCTATCTTCGTAAAGCTGCAGGTCTAGAGCCTGACAATGCTGAATACCAAGCAGCATTTGCCAACGCTCTAATAGAGTTCGATCGTGTACCAATGGCTGTTCGAGAATTCAAAAAACTGATTGAACTTGGCAAGAAAATAGAGGATGTTGATGTTTCATTCCATCTCTATGAAGCTGCTAAACAATTGATTGACTCGATAGATGTTAAGGTTGGTTATGATCGTAGCGAACAATTCGCAAGACAATTTATTCCAGTTGCTATAGAGTTTGCAATACTCGGATTAGGTTTCTCATCAGTTGATGAAGCAATGGAATATCTTTCTGAGGAATAATTGGGGGTCTCCGATTGACTAGCGGCCGCGTTATGGTCGCATTTGGTTATCATGGAACTCACTTTCATGGTTCTCAAATCCAACCAGATGTACCCACAGTACAGCTAGCAATTGAAAAAGCGTTAAGAAAAGTTAGTTGGTGGTCAGAAGGATGTTTGGAGATGTCCAGTCGTACCGATGCTGGTGTCAGTGTTCGGATGAATTTGGCGTGCATCGATTTACCCATAACGGTTTGGAAGGAAGTTGAAAAAAAAACTATTCTCAAAGTTTTGAATAATAGATTTCCCGAAGGTTTGTGTGCATGGGATTTGGTAAAAGTAGAATCTAATGTGAGGAGTAGAGCCGCAAAACGTCGAACTTATCTTTACAGGACGGAGTTGATTGAGGAATGGTCGTCAGGAATTAATGAAAAACTTTTCATTGGCGCATGTGAATTGATTGTTGGAACGCACAATTTTACAAATTTCTGTAAACTTGAACAAGATAAAAATCCAATTAGGACAATTGATTTTTGTGACCCTTGGTATTCTTCGGATGGAAGAATAATTGGCATATGTATCAGTTCCGAGGCATTCTTATGGAATCAGGTAAGACGGCTTGCTGCGGCCATCACAGGTGTTGGTACTGGTAGGATTAACTTTGATTTGTTCAAATCAGCGTTGGAAAATCCTGATATTCCAGAAGATTTAGGCAGGGCAGGTTCGAATGGTCTTATTTTATGGTCGATAGATCACAAGCATTCCGGAGGTATGGGATTGGATAGTGAACCTGATACGATCAATTTTACTTTACCTCCCAAAAAAAGACATCGCTTCAAAAGATGGTTATCTATGGCAAAGTTAGAAATGGGTATTTTAATTGAAAGGGATTGGGAAAACTCCCTCAATCTAGTTTGATATACAGTTTGTCACCATCCTTACAAGGAAGTGATTCTCTCAAAAAAGACCCTGAAATTATTTCCGCAGTTTCAGTATGTCTCGTTAAATCTGGAATCAATATTGCGCAATCTATCCAGTTTTCTTTATCTGAAGATATTTTGGCAACAAAGGCTGTAGCTCCGCCAAAAGATTTCCCATCTCTTTCAAAACCTTTTATTCGAAAAGCCTCTGCTTTTATGTTTGCATCTCCTTTTTCTAATCCCGATAAAATTCGTAGGTTTTGATAGTCTGTTAGGCTGTAATTATCCATATCAAGATTCAAAGTACCTGGCCAAGCACTAACCTTTAGAACTTTTTTGAATTGTTCTTGATAATGGTGTTGAGCCATGAATACATGTGCTCGACCAAGACCACTCGTCACATTCCCTGACAAACGCATGAATCTTCGTCCAATTGTTCATTCAAGAGGCTTACCACTAGAACACACTATAATCTGAGTACATCACCAATTTCAGAAATTTTCCAACCGTTCTTTTCAACGAGTTTTCTTTGCTCAGAATCAGCATCATTAACCGGATTTGAATGATTCAGATGTAAAAAATAAATATTCGAGTCTCCTTCATTTCTTTTGCCTAAAAGTTCTAGACTATGTTTTATTGTTGGGTGGGGTATTTCCGAAATATTTCTGCCTTGTAATTCATCCATACTCCAAAATGTTCCGTCAATTAATGCGTCATGAATTTGAAAATACTCGAAAAATTCCCTTATAGTTTCTTTAGAATAATAAGACAATGTTTCCTCCCAAGAATCTTGATCTGGCATAAACAAGATATTTCTTACATTGCTTTTAATCATTATAGCAGCCGTGTCTCCTAATTCATTTCTATGAGGTATTGGAATAAATTCAAGTGAAAAACCACAACCTTTTTTTGGTTCAAATGATTGATGAAATTGCCTAGAGTTGGTTGTAATATTATTTTCCTCAATCATTAATTTTACATCACTTCTTTCATCAAGAATAATTTTGTTATTCTCACTCAGGAAAATATCTAAATCTTTTGAACTCATAACGGGTTTTCCAAATTGTCCAATGCCTTCAATGTGTCCTAGATGTAAGTGTGTGATAGACACTGTTTCAGGTATAAATGGCTCATGATTAACGGTATTCCAAATCATGAGTTGCTCTGATAAATTTTTTGTAACTTCTATAATATGTTTTGATCCATCGATACCAATTATTCCTAAGCATACAGGAAATTTTCTTAATTTTAAATCATTGTGAGCAATTCTACAACGATTACATCGGCAACCAGCCTGCGGTATTCCACCGTCTTGAGCAGTCCCCAATATTGTTACACTAACTTGTGACCCCATCAAGGTGTCCGTGTGAGTATCAATCTTTAAATCGTCGATTAATTAATTTTGTAATTGTTCAATAGAAGCAGCAATGAACTCTTCCCTCTTGGCAAGGGTATGGTAGCAGATACATCATGGATGTCATTGCGTTACGAAGAGATAAGAAAACAAGGCTTGGACTGGAATCCTCCCACTTTGGAAACATCTAATGACGCTAGATGTATTATTGATGGTAAAGAAACAATTATGCTTTCTGCAAATAATTACCTTAATCTCACAAACCATCCAAAAGTCATTGATGCAATGGTATCTGCCACACGTAAATATGGCGCTGGCAGCGGTTCAGTCAGAGCTATAGCCGGAACAATGGATATTCATATAGAGGCTGAGAAGAAGGTTGCTGAATTTAAGAAAGTCGAATCTTCTTTAATTTACTCTGCGGGATATACTGTTAATGTTGGATTAATACCTGCTCTAGTTAGAGGTTCACAGGACATAATTATCAGTGATGAATTAAATCACGGTTCAATAATTGACGGCGTAAGACTTACGAAAGCACGAAGAGGAGTCTATTCGCATAATGACATGGGAGAATTAGAAGCGTTACTCAAACAAAATTCAGATGCTGAAAGAAAATTAATAATTACTGATGGAGTATTTTCAATGGATGGCGACATAGCACCCTTAGGTGAAATCAGCAAGTTAGCAGATGAATACGATTCAATGGTATATGTAGATGATTGTCACGGCGAAGGGGTATTAGGTGAGAAAGGAGCTGGAATTGTAGATCATTTTAATTTGCAAGGAAAAGTAGATTTTGAAACAGGTTCATTTTCGAAGGCATTGGGCGTTCAAGGAGGAATTCTAGCAGGTTCTGAAGATGTTAGAAACCATGCGTTGAATCATTCCAGGTCATGGCTTTTGTCAGGTAGTCAACCTCCCGGTGTAGCTGCCGCACAGAAAGCAGCAATTCAGGTTCTAATGAATGAGCCTCAACATCATTCCAAGTTATGGGATAATACAAATTATTTCCGCAAAGAATTGCAGTCACTCGGCTTCGATACTGGTTTTTCTGAAACTCCAATAATCCCTATAATGTGTGGTGAATCTTTGGTGGCTAAACAATTATCGGAGGATCTTGCTGATAATAATATAATGGCTGGCGCAATCGTGTTTCCGATGGTTGCTAGGAATAAGGCTAGAGTGAGAACACAGATGTCGGCTGGCTTAAATCGAAATGATCTAGATGATGTTCTTAGGGTACTAGAAAAAGTGGGTTCTAAACTCAAACTGATATGAGGTTTTGATATGGTCAGAACATCAACATTGGATATTGAAGAAGTAAATTCAATGATTGATCGAATTAATTCTGTACCTATTACTGAAACTCTAAAGATGAAAATTTTGAGATTAGACAAAGGAGAATGTGAGGCTATCATACCAAGAGAAACAGAGTGGGATGGCATATTCCAAACCTTTCATGGAGGGATTCTAGCAACAATTGCAGACAGCATAACATGTTGGGCGATTTTGACACAAATTGGCTCAAATCGGAATGTTGCAACAACTGATTTTAATATCCGGTTTCTACGTCCTTGTAAAACCGATGTTAGGTGTGTGGCTAGATTAATCAAGGCAGGGCGTACATTAAGCTTAGCTGAGGCTGAATTGTATGATATGGATGGTGAGTTAGTAGCAGTTTCGCAAGTAAATTATATTTTACTTGATTAATAGATCCAATTCCTCTATAACATTTTCAAGATCATCATAATTTTGTTCTATCAATTCATCCTTATTTTCTTTTCGATATATGGTCATTTTCATACCTTCAAACGGGTCTTCGCCTCTATCTATCCTTTCGATTATCCTCCATCTTGGAGCATACGATATCTGAATGTAAAGCAGCCCAGGTGCGATTAAGATAAAGTATCCAAGTATTTGTAATTCACTCGGAGTGGAGTAAATAATTGTAATTGTTGTTATTAGGAACCCGATGAATGGTAGTGGGAAAAGATATCTTCTTTTTCTCTCGAGCCTGACTGGCGGTCTTCTAACTATAGAAGATAAGACTGTGGACATGGCTCCAAATGAGGCGCATATTAATAAAATAATTAGACTTTGATTGAACCATCCTTTTAGCGTGTCAAAAGCGCTTTCAGAATTGGTGTTTCCTTCATAAAATACAGGCAACAGAAGTGTGATATTTATCATCAGTGCGTAGACAATACCTACGAAAACTGGGTTAGACAGTGATAATGAGTAATTAAGGAATAGCTGACTTATTGATCCTCCTTCCAGCATATGTCTATGCTCGTCATCATATTCATTGAGATGTTCGCGCCACCCAGACATGCTTGAATCTGCTAAAACTGACTCTTTTACCATTACGGGTAAATCCACTTGAAAATTCCAATAACGTCCTAGATGTAATATTGCCAAATTCTAAACTCAATATCGGAGATATTATCACTCAACCATATTGGGAGAGTATTTTGTGGTGCGAGATGACAGATGAAGATGCGTTGTTTACGATTACAGATAAAAATCTCGATTCAGGACTGAGAGGTGTTCCAGTTGGAACTTGTCAAACTTCTTTTGTTGACCCATACGAGGGCGTTCATTATGTTGGCTACCCGGTTGAAGATCTAGTGAATATGGAAGAGGAAGATGTAATTTTTTTACTCTTCTACAAGCGTCTACCAACCGAAGAAGAATCAGAGGAGTTTCGAGCTGAATTGACTCAAAGAGGTAAAAATATCCCAACTGGAGCACTTAGGATTTTGGAGTCTTTGACGCCTGGGAGCGGTCACCCAATGGAGTGGCTTTCTATCGGCATCATGGCTTTGGGGACTGCAGAAAAAACTGGAGATACTAGGGCCGATGCGATGAATCTGATTGCCAGAATGCCCGAACTTATGGCCCGAATCTTTCGTTTAAGGGGGGGTGAAAAAGAGAAATTAAAAGCTCGAAGACCCGGTTTGGGTTTGGTAGAAAATTTTGTTCACATGATGGGCTTCGAAGGAGATCATGCACGAGATATCGAAAGAGTACTCAGATTTTTCTTTATACTGCATATGGACCATGGGGGGGGTAATCTTTCAACATTTTCAGGTAAAGCTGTGGCATCCGGCTGGGCATCAATTTATTCATCAATCTCTAGTGCAATGAATGCACTATCGGGTCCATTGCATGGACAAGCTAACCAAGCTTGCTTAGAGTTTGTAAAAAGAATAGGTACCTCTGATCACAATGAAATTGAAGATTTTGTCCGTACTGAATTAGCACAACGTAGAAAAATTTACGGATTCGGTCACGGAGTGCTAAGGGCTGAAGATCCTCGAGCCCGATTGTTGTTTGAATTAGGTGACGAAATCTGCCCCGAACATGAGTACTTTAAGATCGCAAGAGCACTTAGGGAGGTAATACCTCCTATTCTGAGTGAAATCCCGAAAATAAGCAACCCTTATCCTAATGTGGATATTGCAAGCGGAAGTTTACTACATTCGGTTGGTTTTCGAAAGCCTGAGTATTATACAACATTTTTTGGTTGGGCAAGAGTAGCAGGAATTAGTGCACAAATACTCGACGAGAGAAATGCTAGAGATGGTAGAGGAACTCCTATATACAGGCCAAAGTATATTCCTGTAAATCAACCATTAAGAAGAATTGAATAATTCACGAAGATTTGTTTCTGTGTGATTTTCCAGTTCCTCTGTGTCCTATTATTCTTGGTGCTTCCCAGGGTAAACTAGACTTTGACGTTTCTTTCATTAGCGAACCAATATCTCTTTCCCAGGACCATTTCTTTTTCCATTCTGAAATGAACTCGAGCCTTTCATTATCAGAAAGTTCATTCCACGGTGTGACTTCTTTCTTCATTTCGCAAACTTTCTCGAAATGTTGTTCCATTGGAATCCGATCTAATTCTTTCCTTTGATCAACGGTCAATGGTTGCGTAGCGGGTTTTGTCCATCTGGCGTGGCCCGATTCTAAAGTTACTGAACTTGGAGAAAGATCATCGGTAAGTCCGGTCAATCCTGCATCGAGTAGCTTTCTTTCTGAGTTGGACTTTGACGGCCAAACATATATTGGATATCCTTTTCTGTATTTTGTTAGCCTTTCTAATTTTTTCCCTTCTAAGCCAACTGTTCTTCCTAAGCTTAGATTACTTTCAATTCCTCTAAGATACTGTAGTGAACAAGGTAGCATTGGAGATTTTTCTTTTCTCTGCAGTTCCATCAATCGAGGTAATGAATTGAAAATAAATGATGGCGTAGCCACAACTCTCTGCGAGGTCCAATTGCCCCACGAACGTATGTGAGGCCTTAATCTACTGAACTTGAGCTTGGTCTTGACCCTTCTTGATGCGGTGATGATTTTCGGCTCAAATGAATAAACTACAGCGCCGCTTCCAGAAAAATCAATAGATTTTATAATTTCATTCAATTCCTCAATCATTTTTACCATGTGATTTTCTCTTTCCTTAGAGTTAAACCAACCTCCTGCTTTCCCACTACTTGGATGAGGCGCTTTCAATTCAAAACATGTGAAACCCCCTTCTTCTGTCCACCTTTTGATAAATTCTTTTCTTTCCAACAAATCGTCTATCGGTTCTACATAGTCAGGTAATTCATCTAATGTCAAACATTCGGGATAATCTCCAAATTCAGTTTTTGAGTCATGGTGTAGAACAAGTCTATTGTCTTTAGATAGTCGAAGGTCTAATTCAACACCGTCACACTCATTCATTCCATAAACTAAAGCTTCGACAGTATTTTCTCTTGGACGGACCCATTCTTTAATGTCATGCTCCATGTGGTCTGCGAGATAACAATGATAATTAATTAAACGTTTTTCAAGATTAATCCGCCCCAACCCTAAATAGTCAAAAAGTCGACGCGTGCCTAGGTATGGGCATGTCAGATACAATAGAACTTGACCGAGAATCAAATCCAATAGAAGTCAGAGGTTACGCGTTTTACGACTGGGCTAAATCAGCATTTGAAACATCTGTAACTGTTGCCGTATTGCCTGCATGGTATGCATATCTTTTCTTGAAGGCTAATGGATTAACTACGACAATAGGTTCTATCGAAATGCAAGGTGACGCAGTTTGGTCTTTCGCCGTAGCGATAGGAACTTTATTTATTGCAATAATTAGTCCATCATTAGGTGTTATTGCAGATAGAAGAAGAATAAAGCTCTGGTGGTTAAGAATACTCACATATGTCGGTGCAGGCTCTACTTTCCTCCTCGCTTTCGCACCTCTCTTACCTATTGAAACTCAATGGTTATGGCTTATGGTATTCTTTATGCTGGCTAACGTAGGGCTCAATGGAGCGGGAGTATTTTACAATGCTTTACTACCACATATGGGTAAAGATGATGAAATGGATAGAATTTCAAATTTGGCATTTGCTTATGGTTACCTTGGTGGCGGAATTTTACTTTTAGTTCATCTTGTAATGGTGATGACATTGAGCGGAGATTGGGTCATCCCCTTTGTAATGGCTTCATCGGGTATATGGTGGTATAGTTTCGCTTTATTGACTTTCAAATGGGTTCCTGAACCACCAATTGAAAACGAAATGGAATCCTTGGATTTTATGTCATCGGCGAGATTGGCGCTTTCTGAAATTAAAAAAACCCTCTCCGAAATTGAAAAATTCAGAACACTATTTATTTACATGCTCGCGTATTTCTTTTTCATTGATGGAATAAATAGTGTTACAGCTCTTGGAGGAGTATTTGGTTCGACGGTGCTTGGAATAACTACTGTCGACTTAATAATAACAATTCTGGCGATACAGTTCGTTGCTTGGCCATCAGCTCTATTATTTACCAGCCTTTCTAACGGTGGAAGAATACCTATTCCAAACCCGTTCAGCGGTTTTAAACTAATTACGATAAAAGGAATTGGAACCAAAGGTGCTCTGAATGTATCTCTAGTTGGATGGGTTATACTTTGTTTTGCAGCCCTTTCTTTCGCGCCTCTTGAGTATTCAGAACATGGTGAATATCAGGTTCAGTTACACGAGGATTCAGACGGAATTTGGTATTATACGCCTCATGAGAATCTTCTAGATTTCCCCATAGCTCAAGTTGAGAATGGGGCTGAACAAGAGTGGGCAGGGTCTGAACTAGTAGGTATCGTAGAAATCGATGATGATTATACAGATACTGAAATTTATAAATGGGCAGGATTTAATGACGATAATGAGCCTTTAACAATCAGCATCGGTTCTCTAGGCACTGAGATTGATAGGGTAATTAATTCATTTAAAGATACCAGATTTTCTGTAAGTGTGATATATTCTGATGGTAGCGAAACTGCGGTTGTGGGAATTGATCATCCAACGAACTTAGGAGATGGTGTAATTGATTTCATACCAAATACTGTAAGAGATAAAGTCTGGCAACCTCTTGGTTTAGGGGTTGGTTTACAATTCTTGATTCTAGGTTGTGCTATGGGTACACTACTCGGAGGATCTCAGGGACTTGCAAGGAGTATGTTCGGCCAAATGGTTCCAGAAACTAGAAGTGCTGAGTTCTTTGGGTTTTTCGGATTTTTTGGAAAAGTTGCAGCATTTATTGGACCCCTACTATACGGTCTCATGACGGTTATGTTTGACAGCAGAGTTGGGATCTTATCTATTGCTATGTTGATTTTGATTGGCGCGGTGATGATGAGACTTGTTGACCTTGAACAAGGACGTTTAGATGCTCAAGCAGAGGATGCAAAAAACAGAGGTATTCAATCTGAAGATTGAAATTTTGTATATATTTTGTCAATAAATAAAGCGACTTCTAATAATATTACAATTGGTCCACCCACCAAAAACATGGATATGGGGTCAGGTGGAGATAGTAATGCGCCTAAAAATAAAGCAAAAAACCAAATTAAAGTTCTGTTATCTGTCAAACTTGATCTGCTGATTATTTTTTTTCTTAATAACAACAATGCGACCAAAGGTGTCTGAAAACTCATTATTGAACCGAAAAAGAGACCAATTACAAAACCTAGCCAAGATTGTAATTGCCAAGTGTTATCTAAACCAACGCTGCTTGCGTCCTTTGCTAAGAAATCAAGAAGCATAGGAATAAGGATGTTGTGAGCATAAACGGCGCCAATTATAGCGAGCGAGATTGAAAATAACAAGACAATTATTAAATTTATTATTTTGAAATTATTCGATTTCATTTTACTTTTATTCGACTTTTTTATGATTTCATTTCCATTCCATGTAAATTCTAAAATTATCATTGAGAATGCCATTAAAATTCCGACATACATAGCAATTCTCAATCTAAGTAGAATAACCTCCATTGGTTGTATAATAATTAATTCAACCCCCTCTGGGAGATACCCATTTGCTTGTAATAACCAACTAATAATATCTCCTGAAAGAGGATATCCAAATGCCAAACCAAAAACAAAAATGCCGACTAATAAAACAAATTTTCCTCTCAGATATCTGATTAAATTAACAAATTCAGCCATCGGGAGAATGTCCTTCTGACTGTCTTGCATGTGATGCCGTAGGCGTTTACTTACTGAATACATCGCTTAATCGATTTTCTATCTTCTGAGAATTATTGAAAGAATATCTCCATCTTTGAGGAGATGATCTAAGCCAACTCTTTGCCAGTCAAACTTCCCACTCGGACCTTTGACTCTGGCATACCTAAATTTCCTTATGAAGTCCCTGTGTAGTTTGGCACAGACATCTCTTACTGTAGATGTATTTTTAATTATCAAAGGCTCAATAAGGTCTGCTTCTTGTCCCTGAGGCTTCAGAAATACAGACATAAAATGAAGGTTATTGAACACAAAATCTTTCATGTTTTCAATTCCTTTACCAGTCTTAGCCGATACTTCAAGTACTGGCCATTTTGATGGAATCATTTCCATAGTTCTTTCAATGTCTTTTTGATTAGCTAAATCAACTTTGTTTATTACAACTACAGCGTTACTGTAAACTCTATTTCCTGCCAGTGTGTCAACTATGTGGTCATCCGTAACATTGGTTCTTAGAGTGACTGTGGCTGAAACTATACCGAAACTTCTAACTATTTCTTGAATCTCTTCGTGAGTTAGATTTGTCTGTTTAACGGTCGACCTGACCACTATACCTCCTTTATTCGATCTTGTAATGAAAACCTGTGGTTTTTCTTGATTTAATCTCATACCAGCTCTCCATAATTCCAAATCCAATATATCAAAGTGGCTTTCTTGGAATGGATCTAGAACATATAAAACCATGTCGGCCCCTCTAATTACATTGAGAATCTCTTTCCCCCTTCCTTTTCCTTCTGCGGCTCCTTTGATTAATCCAGGCAAATCGAGAATTTGAATTTTTGCTCCCTTGTGTTCCATTAAACCTGGTATGCAGGTTAGTGTAGTAAAAGCGAAATTTCCAACCTCAGATTCTACTTCTGTTAACTGAGAAATTAGGCTTGACTTTCCAACGCTTGGAAAACCTACTAGAGCCACAGATGCATCCCCTGATTTCTTGACTTCGAACCCGGGTCCTCCACCACTAGATTTTGCATGTGCTTGCGCTTTTTCTTTTCTAGCTTTTAAAGCAGCAATTTTAGCCTTAAGTTTTCCAATGTGAGCATTTGTGGCTTTATTCTTCTGGGTTTTTCCGATTTCTTCTTCAAGAGATTTAATCTGTTCATCTATTGTTGCCATGAAATTAACCCCTATCGCAACCTATGCTCGTATACTTGGCCGAGTCATCTATTCTTCAATTGAATGCCTAACCGATAGTTCATTGTGCAGTTCTCTCTGGCGATGTCTAGGGTACGGACATGGCCGACGTAATTCTAAATCTCGTTCATAATCCTAATCTAAACAAATTGTTGTCTATGCCACTTGAGGAATTATTTAAAAAAGTAGAAGACAAATCACTGAGAAATCATCGTCCGGAACCAGAACCACGATTTCATAGAGAATTTGATGTGGATTTAGAAGGTGATATTTTGGAATGGTCTGACAAAAATCCTGACTTAATTCGACACGAGTCAATTTTAACACAACCGATACAAGAAATAGAAATTGCAGAATTTACAGTTTTGTTGGCTAAATGGTGCTCAATTTCTGAATGGCGTTGCTGGGACGCTCGTCTCTTCCTCTATGTAGAACCTTTATTGAATTACAATATTTCATCTGCCGGTGACTTTCTGAAATTTTCAATATGGGAGGATTTTATGCATTCTTTATCGAAAACGGACAGGAAATCTTATTCTGAATCAGTTGTGCTTGATTGGATGAGAAGGCGAGAAGAATTGGGTGAAACAATGGAGCCTTCGGAAGACCCTCGAATTTTACCTACCATGAATTCACATAAAACTTCTAGCGAACTATTACATGTTTTTCTCAATAGTTTCGACTCAAAAGATATTTCTTTGTTGATAGGCCGGGATTATTTAGAATATGATCTGTGGAGTCTGAACGGGGAATTATTATACAGCGAGTAGAAGGGTCAAAAATGTCTGAATTAGTTCTCACTCCACCACCTCCATCAAAACCACCTGAACCCGGTTTTGTGGTTCTAGGTCGTTTCCAACCATTCCATAAAGGCCACGCTTCTATGATAATTCGTGCAAATAAATATCGTTCAGAAAATTTCCCTGAATTGAAATTAATCATTGCAGTTGGCTCTTCAAATAGGGCTCAAACACTGAAGAATCCATGGTCTGAATCCGAGAGAAATGATATGATTTTGCACTGGCTAGATACTGAAACAGAAATTGACGCTTTAATAGTCTCCATTCCAGATATTGATGACCCTCCTAATTGGGTCAATCATGCGGAGAGATATCATGGTAAGTCAGGTATGTTCTTTAGCAGCGACTCAAAAGCCTCTAATCTGTATCAAAAATCAAAATGGCCAGTTATTTCCACACCTTTATTGGAAAGAGAACGTTATCAAGGATGGAGAGTACGTGAAACCGCGAGAATGTTGTCAACAATTAGTGATGAAAATGCAGTTAAGATGATCCTAGGTGAATCTGTTCCCGAGTCAATCATTGACTTTTTAATAACTCATGACCTTCTCAAGAGACTTGCATTTTTAGGGGAAGGTGGAGAACCAGTTGGTTAATTGGCGACCAAATCATTGGGGCTAAAATCGCAGTAACCATTACAAGTATCAACTATTATTCCCTCTGAGAGATAATTGAAGGCCATTTCTCTCGCCATCGGCAATACACCTATCGCATCATGTGCAGGATGTGGCTCTTGACCATATTCATTACCTTCCGGAGCTTGGAGATACCCTCCATCAAAGAAAACCCCAATTGAGCCAGAATGTCCCTCATCTACAATAGTTACATCGTAGGGAGTAATCGTAGAGGAATTAAGTAGGGCAATATCTCCTGTCCTCATCATTCTCGCAGAAGAAATATTAGAAATCTGTAAATCTGAAATCGAAAATAAGGTCATCAATTCAAAAGGCTGTATTTCATCATTATAACCTCCCTTTCTTAAACTCAAGAAAGTATCGGTTTCAGTTGAGTCCCAAAGAGATTGCATTATCGACATTGCGACCGCTCTATCCAATTGATTATCATATCCATATTCGCTAGCAAAAACAAAATAGAATTTATCAAATTGAGTACATCTCTCAATTATATGTGAGAATGATGAACCTCCTGACCATAACACCCCTCTATTCAAATCAGGTGATAACCCTATTATTGAAGGCCCTCTAAGCGCTCCATTTGAGTATCCAGTGTAAGTCGGGCTAGAAGTGTTGATCATCTTATCGCCCTCTTCCGTATGATAGAAATCGGGTAAATCAGAGCAAATTCCCATAAATGTCTTGATCATTACAACTTGATTAATCATTGCTTGTTCCAGCCTTTCTGCTTGATGTTGAAAGTAATGCATATTCAATACTGCAAACTCAATACTTGCGAAGTCATCATCTGCCCATCCATAGAAACTAGTTCCTAACATTGCAGCATTATTCTCATTCGCCCATCCACTAAGTGAGTTCGTATTTCCATTACCAAGAAATCCATGACCCCAAATTATCAAATCAGCGGGTTCTTGAGTAGTCACAGCCGAAAAAGGAATGACTAACCAGAAAGGAATCTCTCTATTTTCAACAAAAACCGGAGTTCTATCCTCCACAGATGTTCTCCTAATCAAAGTTGGAGGGAAGAATGATTCAGTATACTGGGGTGCAGTAAATGTCCCAGATATTAACCAATGACTGGCATTTCCTTCTTTCATCATTAATTCATTAGATTCTACGGTGCAACCTATTCCATCTCCTGTTCTTTCCAAAGCATCATTTCTCATTGAAATTAGCGGGCCTATCATTGATTCTGTAGAAGATGTATGAAAGCTCCAAGCGGTTTGTAATTGAGAGATAGAAACATCAGTATTCACTTCTATCCAAGAGAATAAATTTTGAAATTCAGATCTTCTATTTTCTATATCAATCGATGAAGTCTTAACTTGATCTCTTAATGCTGCAAAACCTTCAGGAGTAGGTACTAATTCTCCCGAATCATCCACTAATCCCGATATTATTACGACATAAGGTGTATTATGATCTAATGCTTTTATTGTTCTAATGTGAAGTATAGTTGGTTGGTCAATCTCGGACCTTACATCGAGTTCAACCCAATGGGCGACTAATTCCCCAGTTAATTTATTCATTAAAATTGTAGAGTGTCCGCTCTCTAAGCTTTTCGAAATACTGTATTGCCCTGCTAATTCTGTTACATCAGGCTCTATCATAAATGCAGTCATGATTTGTGTATTGGGACTAGCTCCATCAATTTGATTTAGAATTGGTATCTCTATAGGGTCAACAGTTCCTGAACCCGGGATTGTATTGGAAGAATAATGGATTCTTTTGCCAGTAATTGTGTTTTGGTCATCAACCAGAAAAGCATCGGATGGGAAAGGGAGCATGCAATGTATTGAATTTGTGTTATCGCAACCATCAACATGTGGAATATCAATAATTTCTTGAACTTCTTCATAGAAACAACTATCATCATTTAATGTTGCATTTTGATTGAAATTCAATGCATTTGAATCAGTACAACCAAAAATCTCGAAAACCTCATCAGTTATCTCGTCGTTTATTCCAGTACATCCAGAAAGTACCATAGAAGCACATAATAAAATCACAAGAATCTTATTCATATCCAAACCAATAGTGCCTCAGTTATCAATTTTGGTCTTCTGAAACAATAACTTTCACCGGCCTTAATACACGTTCATGGAACATATATCCATCTTCAATAACTTCCATAACGGTACCTGGTTCCTTACCTTCCTGTGCTGGAATTACAGCTATTGCTTCCATAAACAAAGGGTCGAAATCTTTGCCCATAGCTTCAATCTTCACTACTCCTTCATTTTTTAATACTGTCTTTAGTGTGTCGAGTGTCATGTTTACGCCTTCTAGAATTTTTTCTGATTCACTATTCTCAAATGATACAGCTTTTTCCATATAATCTATTACAGGTAATATCTTTGAAGAGAGATTCATGCTTGAAAATTTCAGCAACGTATTTCTTTCCCTCGCATATCTCTGTCTCAGATTTACAATTTCTGCTGCTGAGTATTGTTTCTCTTTCTCCAATTCTTCGATTTTCTCCTCAAGAGTTTTTATCGGGTCATTAACTTCAGTTTCTTCAGGTTCATTCCCCTCCAAAGGTTCCTGCACAGGCTCCTCACCCTCGTCTGCCATGAAGGCTGGTTTCAATCATCCTTCAAGAATCCAATGGTTATTTTACTCTATGTAGAAGTATTCTCCTGCGATTTTTTGTTCTCTGTCTTTTCTACTATTGGGTTTATTGATTCGTGGCCTGTAGGATTCATGATCTCTTCGGAATGTCATGTCGATGTCTTCTAAGAATTTATTCATTCCTTTTCTGAGAGTAAGTGGACCTACTGCATTTCCGCTTTTCCCTCCTTCACCATCAAAAACTAGTAACGAATCACTAACTATATCAATGAAATATATATCATGATCTATCACCATTGCTGCTTTTTCATTACTTTCCATCGTTCTTCTTATTGCTTTTGCTGCTTCCATTCTTGCGCTAGCATCTAGATGCGCACTTGGTTCGTCAAGAAGGTACAAATCTGCTTCTTTTCCGAGACAAATAGTGATACTAACTGCCTGTAATTCTCCTCCTGAGAGTTTCTTTGCTTCTAAATCAACTAGTTGATCAACCTGTAATGGCCTAACAACTTGTGTATGGAATTCTCCACTTCTCCATTTGTTACCTAATTCTAAATTCAACAAGTCTTCTACTGTTCCTTCGAAATCGGTTTGAACATGTTGAGATTTATACGATATTTTTGCGTCCATCGTACACCATCCTTGGTCTGGTTCAATTTCCCCAGCGATCATTTTGACCATGGTTGTTTTACCGGTAGCATTTGGCCCAACAACTCCAACGACTTCTGCACTTCTGACCATCCCATTTCCGGTTTTTAGACTGAAATTCCCAAGTGTTTTTTCCATATCTCCCCATTTCAGGATTGGTAAACCTACTCCTTCTCCTCTTACCCGACCTCGTAAAAACTCAATCTTTTTCTCTCTGATTCTCACATTCTCTTCTGGCAAAAAACCTTCTAGATACATGTTTATTGCGGTTCTAGTTGATCTAGCAGGTGTGAAGATTCCGTAAGCTGCCCTTTCTCCATACACAATATGGACAGAATCACACAATACATCTAAAATCGCTAAATCGTGTTCAACGACGATTACTCTCTTACCTCTTTCTGCAAGTTCCTGGAGAATTTTGACCATTCTCATTCTTTCGTATATATCCAAATATGAAGAAGGTTCATCGAAAAAATATACATCTGCTTCCTTGAGAATCGTGGCACAAATGGCTACCCGTTGTAATTCTCCGCCTGATAGACTTGACAGCCCTCTATCTAGTAAATGCGCAACACCTACTAGGGACGAATACTTTTCTAGCTCTTCTCTTTGATCAACACGAGAGAGTAAACCTCTAACCTTTCCATCCCATAGTTTTGGTAATTTATCTATATTTTGTGGTTTAACAGCAATACTGACTCCTTCTTCTGCAACTAGACCGAGGTAATCTCTTAATTCTCCTCTCGGAAATGTAGAGATAATTTCATCCCATTCCGCAGACGGATTTTTCCAGTCTCCCAAATTAGGTTTTATTGCTCCCGATAGTATGTTTACAGCGGTTGATTTACCAACTCCGTTAGGTCCAAGTATACCAACAACCTGTTTTACTTTAGGTGCAGGTAATCTAAAAATTCTAAATGCATTTAGACCATAGCAGTGAGTCAAGTCAGTGTCAAGTTCTTTCGGAAGATTGATCACGATTACGGCGTTACCTGGACATAATCTTGCTCGATAAAAGCATGGAGGGCACGCAGTTTCCAGAATCTTACATTTGTTGTCTTCTACTTGTATACATTCTCCTCCGCACATTCCAGCATACTTCTCTAGATATCTGAAAGCTTCACTCTTTGGTTTACACCTATCCTGAAGTAGAACTGCAACTTTCATAACCTTGCCTCCATAATCATGTTCAATATGTCTTCTGTACGGTAACCTGAATAAGGTTGATTTTGATCACAATGCAAAGAAACGAAACCTAACATAAATGTAAGCTGCAAGTCCGATTTTTTCGGTTTTCGTTAATTGCGTTCTCTGAGAAAAAACATCTCCATCGCTTTTCTCTATCTTTTTCATAATAGAATGATAAAATGTTGTCATGGCTGCCGGCGAATATCTACTAGATTTATCAAGAAGAGGGAATAGTTTCATTCCTCTTTCTCTATATTTGTCTGCTCTTTTTATGTATTCTTTGACAAAAGGTTTCCACCCTGGATGTTTCAATATTTCTTTGCTATTTTTCAAATCTTCCTCTGTAATTCCAAATCTATTTAGATCTTCAATTGGGAGATATATCCTATCTCGCTCTATGTCCTCTGCAACATCCCTCAGAATGTTTGTTAGTTGCATGTAAATACCCCAAGATTCAGCGTATTCTTTCGCTCTTCTATCGTCATACCCATATATCTCAATACAAACTAGGCCAACAGTCGAAGCTACTTTATAACAATAAGAATATAAATCTTCAAATGTTTCATATCTATTTCTATGAAAATCTTCTTCCATGCCGCTTATCATATCATCTAATAGTTGTCTAGAGATGCCATATTTGTTCACCGTATCTTTGAGTGCTATGAATATTGGATCAGTAGAAGTCAACTTCCCATATGCTGTTGACAACTTCTTTCTGTAATAGAACAATTGTGACATCTTATCGTTGTAAGATGATCTATCTAAAACAGGCGCACCATCTATTAATCTCTCTATCTTTGTCCTGTAGTCGATAGACTCTTGATTTTCTTCAGAGCCTCCCGGAAAATAGTCTACATAATCGCCATCTGCAATGTCATCAGCTCTCCTGCAAAATGCATAGTATGCCATTATCGCTCTTCTCTCATTTTCAGGTAGATACTTAAATGAATGGTAAAAATTCCCTGCCTCTCTTCTAGTTAATTCCTCACAATAATCATAAGCGGACTGTACCATGTCGTCGGGGAGTCTGTTTTCTGACCATAAAGCGGCATCAACGTGGGAGAAAGGATTTACTAATTCTCCTCGCGATCCGATTACTCCCATGAAGAAAGCACCTTCTCTCAGGGTTTCCAAGGCAGTTATGCTGATAGCGTGAACTGCCTCTCTGGTTACGTTCACCGCTTTTCGAACTTTTTCGATTGGAACAGAATTATTTTCTTCGGTAATTAACGATATAGATCCTCCGAGGTCGTATATTACCTCTGGTTCCGAATCACTAATCTGTCTCTCGGGCATACTATTCTCATAGATAGCCGAAATGTTTTACTCTTGAACTTCACCCTGATTTGCATAAACTATGATTTTTCATTTATCTCATTTTTTTGGGGCTAATACCGGTTAATGAGAGAAATATCGCTCTCCTCATAATTTTCCTTATTTCAGGCCTCAATACCTTAATTCTATTTTCAAAATCTAGAATGTTTTCTTCACGCAGTAATTCCAGCGTTCTTTGTCCGATTAGCACAGGTAACAAACATGAAATCCGTAGCCTGAATTGTCTTCTAGGAAGCATTTTGATATAATCTATTGCATCATCAAGATATATTTCAGCTCTATCAAGGTAAGAATTATACAATATCCTAAATTTCCCGATATTATTCATGTCAAGTAAATCTTCGGCTTTCATTTCAATTTCGTCAAGAGACTGAAGTGGAATGTAGCATCTTCCCATTCGTATATCTTCAGGCAAGTCTCTTAAAATATTTATCAATTGTAAAGATTTACCGAAATTTATTGCCTTTTCAAACAAGATTTCTTTATTCTTACCTTCTAAAGTAAAAAGATGGTCTAACGACATATGAGTCCAAAATTCTCCCACACTTCCTGCCACTAAATATGTATATTCATCTAACTCTTCTTCATTTTTCAATGAAATAATTTTTTTTCCTGAGGCATCATTGAATCTTTCCAGATCTAAGATCTGCCCGCTTATTATAACATCAAGTAATTGAATTATTTTCACCCGATCTAATTCAGTTAGGAACTCTGATTTCTCTAAATAATTTACCGGGATAAATGCTTCATTAAGTAACCTTGATTCAGCTTTATTTTCTTGTATAATGGCTAATTCTGTAAAATCTGGCAATTCAACATTTTCTCCATGCAGTATCTTATGGTTATATTCAGCAAGTAATTTCCAGAGAACTTTATTTTCACCTACTTTTGAATCCGCTATTGTGTCTGCTAAGCGCGCCAGAAGATAGGCCAAACCAATCTGTCTTCGTACTTTCTTTGGTAGTACTTTCAAAGTCAAATAAAAAGATCTAGATGTTCCTTTTAGAAGTTGGTTGATGATTTTTTCTGGAGTCTCACCACCATTAGCGACCTCTCCCATGTTTAACGAGTATGCTTCCAGCATCTAAGACTCTCGCATCGAAGTTCATCTTAATCCGTTATCTTCTAGTGCTTTTACCAACACATCTCCAATCTCAGAAGGGTCCCTCGCCACATAAATTCCCGCTTCCTCAAAAGCTTTAAATTTCTCCGCAGCGGTACCTTTCCCTCCAGAAATTATCGCACCGGCGTGCCCCATTCTTTTACCTGGTGGAGCAGTCGAACCAGCAACGAAACCCACGATTGGCTTGGTCATATTCTTTGATGCCCATTCTGCCGCTTCTTCTTCTGCTGAGCCTCCAATTTCACCAATCATAACTACCGCAACTGTTTGAGAATCCTTTTCAAAGGCGTCTAAGCAATCAATAAAGCCAGTTCCATTAACCGGGTCTCCACCAATTCCGACACATGTGGATTGTCCTTCCCCGACGCTCATAGTTTGAGCTACAGCTTCATATGTCAAAGTTCCCGACTTCGATACAATTCCAATTCTTCCCTTTGCATGGATGAATCCAGGCATTATCCCAGCCTTACAACCTCCATCGTCTCCTGGAGTGATTATACCTGGACAATTTGGCCCAATTAATCTAACTTCTGGATATTGGTCAACCCTAGCCACAGCCTTGACCATGTCTAAAATCGGAATTCCTTCTGTAATACAGACTATCAGCCCTCCTCCCTTCTGTTGGAATGCGTCTGCCGCTTCAATAATGGCAGCAGCCGCAAATTTTGCGGGAACATAAATCAAGCTCACATCAGCTTCCGTCGCCTCCAGCCCTTCTGAAACAGTATTGAATACAGGGACTTTTTTGTTTGGTAGGTCGACAAATTGACCGCCTTTTCCAGGGGTTACTCCTCCTACTACATTGGTGTTGTATTCGTCCATTTTCGTGCCATGAAATGTGCCCTGTTTTCCAGTAATTCCTTGAATTAAAACCCTACTATTTTCATGAATCCAAATTGACATTATTTCACACTCCTTGTTAAATCAACAATTTTTTCGGCACCTTCGGCAAGAGTACTGGCTGTATGTACATCTAAGTCGCAGTTATCTAACACCTCTTTTCCTTCCAAGTGGTTGGTCCCTGAAAATCTTACAACTAATGGAACCTCTAAACCTAATTCATTTGAAGCATCTATCACACTTTTTGCAACCATATCGCATTGAATAATTCCTCCAAAGATATTAACTAAAATTCCCTCGACGTTATCATCTTCAAGTATGATTCCGAAAGCTGTTGTTATAGATTCTTTAGTTGCCCCTCCGCCTATATCCAAAAAATTTGCAGGCTCACCTCCGTATAATTTAATGACATCCATCGAGGCCATGGCTAGTCCAGCCCCATTAACTAAACAACCAATATTTCCATCCAATTTCACGTAAGATAATCCATGATCATGGGCTCTAGTTTCAACTTCCTCTTCTTCGGAGTGATCTCTCATTTCTTCCATCCAAGGGTGCCTAAATGACGCATTATCATCAAAGCTAATTTTTGCATCCAACGCAATCATTTCTCCAGATTCGGACCTGACAAGGGGGTTGATTTCTATCATTGAACAATCCTTTTCAACAAACATTTTTGATAAGGATTTAAGCATCATGACTAAATCTTGTTTTGAATTGCCAATCAATTCTAGATCCTCTGCCATTTTGATGGCATCGTTTTCTTTTAGTCCGTCTATCGGATGAGTCCAAATCTTGTGGATTGCTTCGGGATTGTTTTCTGCAACTTCTTCAATATCTACTCCTCCTTCGGTCGAGGCCATAATCAGTATTGATTTTTTTTCCCTGTCTACTAAGAGAGCCAAATAATATTCGTGCGCAATCGAGCAACCCGCCTCGATATACAAATTATTTACAATTTTTCCACTTGGTCCTGTTTGTTTTGTTACAAGTTTTCGTCCAATAATGTTCCTTGCATAATTTTCGACGTCATTTCTAGAAAAGGCGATTTTCACTCCCCCTTCCATGACTAAATCATTAGTTTTTTCATCGTAGAGAGTCCCTTTACCTCTACCTCCAGCATGAATTTGTGATTTTACTGCTACAACTTTTGAACCCAGTGAATCATACGCATTTACAGCATCTTCAACAGTCTTACAATGTACTCCATTCTGCACTTTCACTCCTGCTTCTTTAAACAGACTTTTTCCTTGATACTCGTGAATATTCATATTTCTCATCCCTCCGAGTGGAAGTCGCTCTTTCAAAGATGCGCTTATCGATGTTCAAATCTCACACACGAAGTAATGAAATCTATTGTCATATTCCGAAGAGCGTGGATGTGGTTGTTCTTGCGGGTGGTTTTGGAACAAGGCTGAGGCCTTGGACTGAAGGAAGAGCAAAGCCATTACTTCCTATTCTAGATAAAAGTCTCTTAGAAAGAGTGGTTGAATGTGTACCTTCAGGTATGGTGGAGAGAGTGGTTATAGCTGCGGGCTACAGTGTTGAAGAGATGCATGAATTCTTTTCATCTTCTGAACTTCCTTTTGATGTAGTAATATCCGTGGAAGATGAACCTCTTGGCACTGGCGGAGCAATTTCTAAATCAATTGAACATTTGAAAGGAGATGGCCCAGTTCTAATATTGAATGGTGATCTGGTTTCAAGTGTCGATGTCAATGAACTATTGATTCATCATAATAAAATGAATGCATTGGCCACACTCTCGCTTTGGCAGGTTGAAGATCCCAGTAGATTCGGAGTGTGTGGCCTGGATAATTCAGGAAAAATTACTAAATTTCAAGAAAAACCAGAACCGGGCACTGAGTTTTCTAACCTCATAAATGCAGGATGTTACTTAATTGAAAGAGATGTCCTAAATTCTTTATCCTCCAAAAAACATAGCATTGAAAGAGATGTTTTCCCGAGTATTGCAAAATCTGGAAGGATGGCGGGGTTAGAATTCAAGGGCTATTTTGTAGATGCAGGAACGCCTCTCTCATTTATTGAAGCGACACAAGTGTGTATCTCAAACAATCGATTTGAGAAGGGTTGGTCAGATGGAGATAACTGGTTTTTCGATCAAAACAACAGTCAATCAAAAATTTCCGGTTCCTCCATTTCAAGAAATGTGTCAATAGGAAATGATTGTGAGATTACAGATTGTGTGATTTTATCCGGAGCTGTTATTGGACAAGGATGTAAATTAACTAGGTGCTTGATAGGCGAATCATCTGTAATAACTGACAACTTGAATATAAATGATAAGGTCATAGGTCACCGTGAAATTGTCTAATTTATCCGTCATCATCATATCATTAGCAGGTTTCGCAGATTCATGAAGGACACGCTAATTGTTGTTAATTTCAAAACTTATGAAGAGGCACACGGTGTTGCCGCCGAAGAATTGGCGAAGATTATGCAAGGAATTGAAACTGATGCTAGATTGATTGCAGTGGTATCGGCTTTTGATTTGGCTTCAGTGGTATCGGTTGCTCCTAGTTTGGAAGTTTGGACTCAACATTTAGATCCAATTAATTTCGGTTCAAATACTGGTTGGTTACACCCTGAAACTGCTATAATCAGAGGTGCTAAAGGAACTTTAATCAATCATGCAGAGCATAAAGTCTCCATAGAGCATGTTGCAATGCTTCTTGATAGTGTTCCTGATGATTTCATCGTGTGTGCATGTGCTGCAGATATTGGTGAAGCGCGATCGTTATCTGCATTAGAGCCCAATTTTGTAGCAGTTGAACCACCCGAACTAATTGGAGGAGATATTTCAGTTACGACTGCTGATCCTAGCATCGTAAGCGGAACCGCCTCAGCTATACGGGAAATAAGTAAAGATGTTGGAATTTTATGTGGAGCAGGTGTGAAAAATGGCGACGATGTCATTGCAGCAATCAATTTAGGGACATCGGGGGTTCTTTTAGCAAGTGGTGTAACAAAAGTCGACGATCCGCGAATAGCTCTATCTAATTTAATTTCAAAAATATGAATTTAGAAACTTATACATTAATTGAAGATCTAAAAAAGCAAGTAACTTCACTGTTTTGCTCTCTTTCTAGAAGCTTTTCGGCGGCGTAGCTTCTTCTTTCGCCATTTCCAGCGTTGGTTTCCTTGCTTCTTCCAGGCACGTGAACCTCGCTTCATGCAGCCCGCCGACCTACTGCCCCTATATGAGCGATTTGTATTGTAAGAGATAATTCTAGAGCCTAGAAAAAAAATTATAGGTGGTGGGCGATACAGGATTCGAACCCATGTCATCGGCTTAGAAGGCCGATATGATATCCAGACTACACCAATCGCCCTTGGCATGACGCGGGGGTATCTCTTTGATGAACCCTACACATCAAGCATTTTCCTTGAGAAGCTCATCAACTGCGTCTTCTAACACCTCTTGCATCTGTTTTACATCCTCTCCAGCAGTATAATTAAGTTCTCCATCATCGGATAAATCACTTCGTATATCCTTAACAGTTCTACCAATTTTTTCGGCGATTAATTTCTTTTGTAAATGGTTTTTTCTTCTTAGAGTGATTATATTTACGGCAGCAGATAAACTCCTCAAAATACTCTCCAATACAGCAATTAAAAATAAACTGCTAATGAAAGAGGTTGCAATTTCGTTTAAACCATTGAACAACTCTTCAATCTCTGAAATCTGTACTTGAGCGTCACCTACAAGAAAAACACCGAGCACACCAAAAGGTAACATTTTTGCTACGTCTCTAGATAAATCCTCTGTCCAGTAGGAAAGGATTCTTACTGCGCCGACTACTGATGTTGCGATTAGAGCATTTCTAGAGTGATCGGCATCTGGAGAAAGCAATGTTAGTATTATTGCCAACACCAAGGTCCAAAATGTGATTAGAACCGGAACAAAAACAATATATTGTAAGACGAAAATAATAGACCTTGCATATTTTTTTAATCTCCCGGATAGATTGTCAGAGTAATGATTAAGGTTGACCGTAATTAAATCCCTTTTGGCTAATGCTCTATAAAAAATAAATACAAATACAGAGTAAACAGAAATAGCAATTATCGCTCCTAATGTGGGGTAAGATTCCTCAATCACTAGGCTTACTAATTCCTCAACCTCGGACATGTTGCTGGGTATTTTCATATGCTACCGTCTTCGTTTTGCGTATTATGACTATGCGTTTCCTGACTTGAATGGTTTTGCACATTTTGGACATCTAGATGGCATGGAAACCCTCTTTCTTTCCCAAGTGTAACCACAATCGCCACATATCCATTGTCTTTCCGGTAATTTTTCAAGTACTCTTTCTCTCATTTCCTGCAATACCAAGGAATCTGACAACTTAGGTGAAGGTGCTATCTCCGCAACCAAATTAGCATGAATCTCTCCATGGTCTAGTAAACCTGCGGCGTGTAAAAGCTCGTGTGCTAGTGTATGCTTGTAAAGTACATTATCTCTACCAAGCAGTGGATTGAGTCCAATTGTGACTGGGCCGCAAGATAATTTTAATTTTCGTCTTCGAAACAATTCATTAGCATTGTACTCAAAACGAGTCATTCCTAATCTCGAATCATTTTCATCAATCCAAATCATAGAAAGATTTTTTTCTAAATATTTTAAAAAGGGGGCTTCTTTTCTATTGAGTCTTTTTTTTAACAATTCAATAATCTCTGTTGGGAAATCGGGATTATCAGATATCCGTTCACTATTCATCTCTCCTCCCCCGCTGCACTAACAACACTTGCGGCACATCCATTTCCCTTAAATGGCCGTCTTAAGTCGGATGTTTATTGGGCGTGTGGCGCAGCTTGGAAGCGCGCTTCTTTGGCTAAGAAGAGGCCCCGAGTTCAAATCTCGGCTCGTCCACCATTGATCTAATATTTTTTTCTTTGTTTGGAATGAAAGAATATGCGTGCTTACTCATTTGTTTGTTTTTTCACTTTTTCAATTTATCGAAATGAAAAATAATTCAAAAAAATAGAATATTTTTATACAAACGTTCAATTGTTAAGAGATTATATGTGATATCACGCATCGAATAATCAAGTATTTCTTCAAACGAACAAATAATAAGCCTAATTGACTCGCAGGTAGTTATGCCAATTGAGCGAGCAAAATTAGAATATATATGGTTAGATGGTTATGAACCAACTCAGAACATGAGGAGTAAAACATTAGTGAAAAAGAATTTCTCTGGGAATGTTGAAGATTGCCCGATGTGGTCATTCGACGGTTCTTCAACACGTCAAGCTGAGGGGGGTAGTTCAGATTGTTTGTTAAAACCTGTAGCGATTTTCCCTGATCCGGAGAGAATTGATGGTTTTCTGGTAATGTGCGAAGTAATGAATGCTGATGGAACCCCTCATCCTAGTAACGGCCGGGCCACAATAAAAGAAGATGATGACGATTTTTGGTTTGGTTATGAGCAAGAATATTTCATCATGGATGTAGACACGCAACTTCCCCTTGGGTTTCCAGTTGGGGGTTATCCGGGTCCACAAGGTCTCTACTATTGTTCGGTTGGTGGAAAAAATACTCACGGAAGGGCTTTGGTCGAGGAGCATGCGGATTTGTGCTTGCAAGCGGGTATCAATTTCGAGGGTATCAATCAAGAAGTTGCTTGCGGTCAATGGGAATTCCAGATCTTTGCAAAAGGTGCGAAACAGGCTGGTGACGAATTGTGGGTTGCCAGGTATATGTTAGATAGATTAACCGAGAAATATGGCTACTATATCGAATATCACCCTAAACCAATCAAAGGAGATTGGAATGGTTCGGGCATGCATGTGAATTTTAGTGATGGCAAGATGAGAGATGAAGGTGGAGAGGAACTTTTCACAAATATTTGTGAAGCCTTTGGAAATAATATCGATGAACACATGTCTGTTTATGGTGCTCACAATGAACAGCGCCTAACTGGACTACATGAAACTCAGTCGATAGACCAGTTTTCTTACGGGGTATCCGATCGTGGTGCATCAATAAGGATACCAATTGGAACTATTGAAGATGGATGGAAAGGTCGTTTAGAAGATAGAAGGCCAGCATCCAATGGTGACCCTTACAAAATTGGAGCTGTAGTGATCAGAACAACTAAGTCTTCTTATTAGTTTTCATCATTTTTACAATTTCATCGGCGCATCCCCAAGAAAGGGTTACTCCAGCACCTCCGTGTCCGTAATTATGAAGGATTTTTTTCCCGTTTATCATTTCTTCTTCCAATCTTATTTCCGAACGCGAAGGTCTCAGACCGACCGCGGAGCCAACGATATTCCCCCTATCTAATTCAGGCCATAATTTTTCACACTTAGAGAGGATATATTCGTTTTCCTCCGGCCTTACATTTTCTTCCCAATCATCTTTCTGAGCGGTTCCCCCCAATACTGTGACATCTCTCCGGGGAATGGTGTATGTTAGAGTCTCAGGTTTCTGATCGAATCTTCCAAATCCTGGGTCTTGTTTGATGTAGATTACTTGTCCTCTGACAGGTTTTAGTTCATTATCGTTGCATAATTCTCTTCCACCCAATCCACAACAATTTACAATTACATTTCCAGGGACATCTTGCAATTTTGTGAACTCTCTCAACTCACAAGACCCTCCTAATTCCTTGAATCTAGATAGCAACCAAGGCATGTAATGATTCATTTCAATTACTGGGGCTTCGATCTCCCAACCAAAACTAAAGCCTTTGATTATCTCATTTTTTTCTAATAATCTAAAGTGAGGTATCTCTGAACTCCATCCAGGTAGTTCACACTCATCTTTCAGATATTCTCTACCTAATCGCATTGTTATACACTCAATATTTTCTTCCTCTCTTAGCCTATTTAGTTCATAAAATGTGTTCGACGACCATTTATTTGTTTTTTCTACTGGTTCCGCAAGAAAAGGGTACCACCAAGCAGCTGCAACATCTGAAACAGTATTTGGACTCATACTTTTGGCAAAAATCGTAACTTCAAATCCAGACTCTTGCAGTCTGATTGCTGTTGTGAGTCCTGAAACCCCTGCGCCCAGCACGCTAACCTGCATGGATTGGAATAGAGGTAGGGTAAATCATATAGCCGGTATGATAACAATCTTAATCATGGAACCTTTAGAAACCACAGGACGTACCATGCCGAAAGTAAGGAAGCCAAAGAAAGGCTGGTTCAGACCATCGAAAAAAAAACCCCGTCGCGGTCCAGTTGTCTCTCCAAGTGAGAGAGGTCTCCCTCCTTGCCCCGCATGTGGAGAGTGGAGTATGCAGAAGGATAACACTCGAAGAGAGATTTATTGCGGGGCATGCGGTGCAATTGCCTGATTCTATCGGAAATCCAATATGCCACATTCACCTCGCCGCTGTTGTCGCAGTGATGAGGAACCGCACCGGATACCTTGGGTGTCGCGAGTGATGGGCGATCTGAGCGGCTACCAGGGTGAATGTATTGGACAGAATAGTAACCGATAATCAGGGTAGGGAACTTCTATTACTCGAACCAACTTCTTTAAACTCAGCTCCCGAAGATTTTCAATTATCTAGGGTGAGTAAACCTTTCACAAGATATTTTTCTCTTGTTGCTAATTCACTAATAATGTTATTTTTGGTACAGGCTTTCTCTGCTCAACTCATGGGTATTCTTGATGGGGAACCATTGTATGTAATTGGATGCAGTTTTGTGACTTTCCCCTGCATAGGATTTCTGATTTTTCTCCACCGTCCCAAATTAATTGAAGTCCGACTGTTAACCGCTGATGAGAATGGAATGTATGCTCATCCACTCCCAGAGGGTGGTTCAATTCAGACTCCAAATCCAACGAAAATGAATCGATTTCTGGTTAGAGATGATTCAGTAATTGATACACCTCCTTCATTTTGGATTTGGATTATTTTTGCTGTCTGCCTTTGCATTTCATTTGTGATATCGGTAATTGAGATTATAGGCGGTGACTTAGGAATGATTCTTTCTTTGGTTATGGCCCTGCCAATGACTATAATTTTATTTTCAATTCCAGTTTATGCGTGGTGGGCATCTTCAACTTCATGGATTGGTCTACCAACTCGTTTGAGAGATGCAGAATCCTGGTTAATCGCTGGAATGGCTGCTGGAATTCCTGCAATTCTTATCAACAGTTGGCTAACACCAAATTTAGTTCCTTCAGCATGGTCAACAGGGACTGAAGAATTTATAATCTACACTTTTAGTGCTCCTATCGGTGAGGAAATTTTCAAGTTTTTAGCCGTTGCTTGTTTTATTTCATCAATAAAGGGACCAAAGACCGGTTTTCAGGTTGGTTTTACAGTTGGCCTAGGTTTCGCTATCGTTGAGAATTTAATATATCTCGTATCCTCATACGTAGGCGGTGGATTCACGAGTTTATTCATTACATCATTGATTAGAGGAATTGGTTCCATACCTGGTCATGCTGTTTGGACCTCGTTTAGCGGTGCTGCACTAGGATGGTGGGTTAGCGATCCAAAAAATAAAGCAAAAATTATTCTGTTAATTCAGAACCTTTCTTCTCGTTCTATGAACATAATCGAAAGTATCGGAATTGATGTAGATATGGACGGGGATATGTCTGGATTCGATGGAGTAGATTATACTATGCTGACTGCTCTCGAAGAAGCCAAAAAACCTTCTGAGAAGGTCAACTGGACAGTTTCTACGGATAAGTCAGATAAAATTCTTACCTCTCTAATTGATGAAAGCTCCAAGTGGTGGATAATCCCTGAAAAAATCAACCAAAATAAATCAATTGTGGTATCCGATAATTCGAACTTGAAATTGAGTATTATTCCTCCCAAATCAGTTATTCTAGGTCTTTTAATCGCAATTGTTGGTCACTCCTTGTGGAATGGCTCAGGTATCGTTCTTTCAGAAATTGGGAGGTTTATAGGTCTGAATGAAAATTTAATTGTATTATTAACTCTGCTCTGGATAATTATTTTAGTAATTGTAGTTCTCTTAGTTTCCACGTTAGTTATGAGGGGCGTAAGCAACATTCCGGACACAAGTAATTAGCGTTCATCAATTATGTTCTTCCGAACCTTTGATGACCTCTCCCTTGACCCAACGGGCTTGTATTACTATGGACGTTGGCAACGATCAACTGATTTCGGTAAGTCTTGTGTTAGCTCTATTGCTTGTTTCCAAAATTAGAGACCTTCTTGACAATAGTGGCTTATTTGCGGCTATATGTACTGGTTTAGTAGTCTCTTTAATGGGTCATTGGACTTGGTTAATTGCTTTGTTTACTTTCCTTGTTATGGGTTCATTAGCTACGAAATGGAGGTTTGAAGAGAAGAAATTACTTTCCTTGGATGAAGCCAACGAAGGTCTCAGGAACTGGAAAAATGTTCTAGCCAATGGCGGTGCAGTTTCAATAATGGCATCATACAATTTTCTATTTCCTGGTCAAGAATGGATTTATTTTGCATCCATAGCTACTATATCGGTGGCATTATCTGATACTTTAGCATCTGAAATAGGGTCATTAGATAATCGAACTAGAAGCATTATTTCCCTCCAATCAGTACCCGCTGGTACCAACGGAGGAATGTCCCCAACAGGAACTCTAGCGGCATTATTAGGGGCTTTCCTGATTTCTATTGTCGGCGTAATTTTCTCTCCTGATAACTCGAAAATTTCTGATATTGAACTTCTCTTTTTATTGACACTAATAGGTTGGCTTGGTTGTCAGGTGGATTCGATATTGGGAGCAGTGTTAGAGAACAGAGGATATCTTGGGAAACACAGTGTGAATTTTCTTGCGACACTTTCAGGTGCAGTGATAGCGATAATTTTTTATTACCAATTCCTATGAACAATCTATCGCTGACTTTGAGTAATAATAGGTCTTGGCATGAGCATGAGTGGCAGAAAGTCAGGTAAGACATTTCTATCATTATCGATTATTTCATTGTTTTTTTTATCCTTAGTCAGTATTTCATCAGCGCAAATCATAGCGCCTGAAGGTCCGGGAATAGAATGGGAAAAACCTGAGAGCCATCGCCTTTTCCTCAAAGGTGAGGCATCATCTCCATATTTGGATAATAATTGGAGTTCTTTGACAGGTCAACCCATAGGTTCTATCGATTTTCAGAAAACTGCTGGTTCGACGAACTTAATTGACATTCAATCAGCACCAATTTTGGATGATTTAGATTTCAATGGCAATATTACTGTCCATCTTTTTGCATCACTGGATATTGCTAATGATGGATGCAAGTTCACAAATGTTGTTCCAGGTTCTCCTTTGGGTTCCGAAACAAAATTTCTGGTCACATTGACATTGGGAGATAGTCAGATATTGTCTGCCGCTCAAACTAATTCTGTAGTTATGGAGGAATCCTTCACCTTAGCTCATGAATTTATAATAGATGCAAATAATGTTAATGTGAGCCTTCAGGAAGGAGATCTGATTGGACTGACTGTCGATGTCATTCATGATTGTGCCCAAACAGGAGTTTTGTGGTGGGATACATATGATGCAATTACTGGTATAGAATTCAAGGGTGAGTTGATTTATCCTGAATTAGACCAGACTGTGGATCCTAACGGAATGATTAGGGTGGAATTCACACCTAATTCTCCTTGGGGAAACGATCTTTATCTTTCCCAAGTTTTGGAACTTATTGGGCCTGTGGAGTGGGAAGATATGATTCATGGCAATGCTGATGAAAACACACGATTAGATCATTTCGAATCACCTCATGGAGTCAGAGTCGATGAATTCAATCGAACTGTACTGACTTGGTCGTCTCTAAACCAACTTTCCCCCGGGAAATATATGATTGATAGCTGTTACAAGTTATCGGATCAGGACCCCAGTGAAGCTTGTGACTTGATTGGAGTTCTCAGGTTTGAAGTTCTAGAGCCACAAGCGGCTTTGTTGAATGGTTCTTGGGCTGCTGTTTTGATACCCTTGAGCATAATTTTTTGGATTGGTATTTCTATGAAAGAAGCTCTATTACCTCTACCGGCTTATGGGGTTATTTTGTTGTTAGCATTAACTACTCTTGGTCCGGCCATGGATTTACCAGATATTGAAGCTGAAGAACCGAGATTTGATGGAGCAGCCCCTTCATTTTCATTGTATGAACATAGTGAAAATCAAAATTTAGTTGAATTTAGTGACTTATTATCGAATTATGATGCGATAGTCGTCGGTTTGTTTACCCCGAGTTCTCCAAATGCAGAAATTCAAAGGGTGGATTTTGAAATTGCTCAGAAAATAATTGATGACAATGTAGCTTTCATTCAAATTGCAACCGGTGAAGGTGTAAATAGTCTAGACTTGGACAGATTAGTTAGTCAGATAAATGGAAGTTGGCCCGTTCTTATTGATAACCCGGATTCGACCGTTGGTAAATCATTCCCAAGTAGGGCTTCTGATTCAGTTTTTGTAATTGATTCTGCTGGTTTTATCTCATCATGGAAACCTGGAACAATGTCATCTCAGTCTATAGAAGATGCCGTTGAATCCTCTTACATTGGATCTGGGAATTTACCTTTGGATTTGTTTGGACTGATTTTTACTACCGCCTTCCTTCCCCTTCTAGTCTTGGCAATGCCTAGAGGAGATAAATACGAAATTCCAAGTTCTCCACTGATTCCCGGAGCGGGTTTAGTTCTTACATTGTATTCTTCGAGCGTAGGCTTTGCTCTTTGGGCATTGCCTGTATCCTTGTTATCGATCTTAGGATTTGGTTCATACTGGCTTTACATTGAAATCATTGTATGTGTAATACTGATTTATCATGGTCTTTCAATGCTACTCAAAGGGGGTGTGAAGGAAATAGAAATTATGAGTAGTCTCTTTTACAATAGATTGCCTGAGGCGTATAGAATTTGGTGGAAAGAAAGTAGATTTCTGGATGATATGTATCTCGGTCTCTGGGTTGCATGGCTTTTATGGCTCAGAACACCCAGCACTATTCCCCAAACAATTGGTGCGGTTGGAAGATCTGGAATTATCGGAGTTTTCCTTTGTGTATTATTTTTTGTAGGATATATGTTTATCGCCGGGTTGGTGGTAATGTTCTTCAGGACAATTATTTCTTTAATTGGAGATTTTACACGAATTTTAGGTTCACTAAGTGTTGGATTAAGACCTCGTGCATGGGGCTTAACGTGCATAATTCTTGGCTTTTGGGTTTTGTTCAGTATAGTTGCTGGTCCATTAATGATGATATAATATGCATTTTTGTTTTGGAAGATGGTGCACCGAGAGCATCATAAGAGTGATGTCTTTCGTGGTATTACCCTTGGGGGTATAGTATAACTTGGTAGTACAGCGGGCTCCAGTTGCACGGGAATGACGACGAATAAGTGATCTGATGGTATTGATGACCAACTGGAGCACTGACCCGTCGCAACCCGAG